>JAEEGL010838652.1_pt1 | contig 39130 bp, 35 predicted proteins | sample 9134231 | NCBI WGS metagenome assembly JAEEGL01 (sample SAMN16246548, study PRJNA631951) | gut metagenome | biome: gut microbiome; feature: rumen; material: fiber-attached | host: Bos | place: Iran: Karaj | collected 2018-10 | reverse complement strand
CTCCTTCCAGACTAACGGGAACAACGTCCTTGGATTCGCGCGTCCACCGAGGGTATTGGCTCCGGATTTCTTGAGTTTCCGGGCACTTGACCCGCTGAGGATGAAATGCAGGCCACGGTTTACCATCAGCCAATGTACCGCATCCAGCAACTCAGGCACTTTCTGTATCTCATCTACAATTACCAGCGTGCCGGCAGGTTTGGCCAAAAGGGCCTCCCGGAAGGAGTCCGGGTTGCGCTTGAAAGCCTTACGGACAGAATCAATCAGCAGGTCGTAGTAGATGGCATCCGGAAAGCGTTCCTGCAGGAGTGTTGATTTACCCACCTGACGTGCCCCGAAAAGGAACATCCCTTCGTCAAGTTGGTTTTCTATGTCGAAGATTCGCTTGTACATGGTTTATTAGAATCTATGGAGGTCAAGTCTGATTTTCCTATGAAATTCGGGAGTCCGGGTACAAATTTACTAAAGTTTATCTGAATACCAAAATCTTTGCAAGATTATCCACTACAGGCTTAAGGAGTTGGCAAACGTGTTCATTGCATCGGACTTGGTCTTGCCGGCAATGTCGATGTCTGGCTTCATGGACTTGTAGCCGGCGTGACCATGTAAGGAAGCGGGAATAAAGCCCCCTATTCCGGCACCAGGTCGGCGCGGACATCCATAAGGACATCGGACTCGGACATGCGCTGGGGATTGGTCCCGGGCAAGCCCTGTGGCACCGCCATGCCCAGCTGGCCGAAAAGCCACTCCCAATAGGGAGGCATGGTGCCGTCCTTCGAGAGCCAGTTCATCGGTTCACTGCCGAAAACCTGCCGTCCGGATGCGTCAAGGAAGGACTTCTGCACGAGTTCGGAACAATAAAGATCCTCATTATCGGGCAGGAAGCGCACGTCATAAGCCCTGCCGCAGAAGGTCTTCGCCCTCTCGACCGCGGCATCGGCATCGATACCCTTCACCCGCTTGATTATGAACTCGGGATAACTCCCGTCCTTGAGAGTGAAATCCTTCAGAAACACTGACAGCGGATGGCGGTCCACCCCGTGGGCTATGGTCGCATCGATAATCCAGACGCTGTCGGCCCGGACCTCCGCTATCGCGACATGGATGAGGTTCAGTGCGCCCTCCCTCCCGATAGCGGTCGAAATCGCCGCATCCATGGAACTGTCATCGACAACGTAATCCACCGGAAGGCCGACGAAAACAAGATCCCCGTTCCTCAGGCCGTCCATCCTGCCGCAACACCCAAAAACCAGGACGGCAAGTATAATCACGATCTTTCTCATATTGCTCTTTTTGGTACTGCAAACTTACGAATTAATCACGAGTATTTCCGTATCTTTGCACACGATGGAATACGAACTGATCAAACTGGAAGACTACATCCGCACCGGAGAAGGCGGAACCGCTGTCTCATACACGCACAAGACCCGCCCCGCGCTGGCGAAACTCTACAATCCGGGATTCGAAGCGGACAGGGCCGAAGCGGAATTCCTCACCGCGCGCACGGTATTCGAACTGGGCATACCCACGCCCGAACCCTACCGGCTCGTCACCGACGGCGAGCGCTACGGAGCCGAATACGAACTGATTCCAGGCAAGCGCTCCTTCACGAGGATCATCGCCGACCAGCCGGAACGCCTCGAAGAAATGTCCCTCGAATTCGCGCGTCAGGCACGAAAAATCCACTCCACCCCCGCGGACACCTCCCGGGTGCGGTCATACAAGGACGCCATCAGACGTTTCTACGAAGAAAAGGACCTCGTCCCGGAAGAATACAAGCGCCGGGCTCTCGCCTTCCTTGGGACCGTTCCCGACACCGCCACCTGCCTGCACGGGGACCTGCACATCGGGAACATCATCACGGACGGCCGCAGGACCCTCTGGATAGACGTGGGCGAATTCAGCTACGGTCTGCCTGAATGGGATCTCGGACTGCTCTGGAGCATGACCAGGAACATGGACAAGGAAAAGACCGACAACCTCTTCCACGTCACCCCGGAAACCCTCCTGGCCCACTGGGACATCTTCATCGCCGCCTACCTTGGCACCACGGACGCCGGAACCATCGGCGCCTTCTCCCGGCGCCTTCTCCCCTTCTACGCCGCCAAGGTCCCCTATGTCTTCGACATGGCCTACCACACATCCCTCCCCGCCGAAGCCTTCCGCAAACTGCTGCCGATGCTGTAAGGCATCACCTCAACCGCCCAGGACCACGTCCAGCACCATCATCAAGGCAAATCCGATGGCGAAGCCAACCGTGCCGATGTTGGAATGCCTGCCCTGGGAATAATCCGGGACCAGCTCTTCCACGACGACGTAGAGCATGGCGCCGGCGGCGAAAGCCAGCATATACGGCATGATGCCGATGATGGAAGTGGCCAGCAGCAGGACCAGCGCTCCGCCTATGGGCTCGACTATTCCGCTCAGCGCACCGATAAGAAAAGACTTCCAGCGACTGTTTCCCTCGGCCCTCAGGGGCATGGAGATGATGGCCCCTTCCGGGACATTCTGGATGGCGATGCCCAGCGACAACGCCAAAGCGCCGGCCATGTTGAAATCAGCCGTCAACGCGCCCGCAATGGCCACACCCACGGCCATTCCCTCCGGGAAATTGTGGATGGTCACGGCCAGCGCCAGCTTGGCCGTACGGGACAAGCGGCTCCTCGGGCCCTCCGCCTCTCCGTTTGCATGCAGATGCGGCGTGATGTAATCTATGAGCAGAAGGAAGCCGAAACCGGCCAGCAAGCCAATGGTGGGAGCAATGATCGCGGATTTGCCCTGCCCCATCTCGATAGCCGGGATGATCAGCGACCACACAGACGCGGCCACCATGACACCCGAAGCGAAACCCAGCAAGACCTTCTGCAATAACGCGGGCATCTCCCGCCTCATGAAAAACACGAACGCCGCCCCCAGGGCCGTACCCAGGAACGGAACCATCAAAGCAATTAATACCGGGCTCATCTATCTCCTTCCTGAATAATTATTTAACATATCATAACCCAGCTACAGACCCATCAAAACCGTCCATATCCAGACGCTCCAAATTCTTTCCGCTTCGAACTTCGTTGATGGCAGCAACAGTTTCATCGTTGGGCTCGTCATACACGACGTCCATGAGAATGGTCTCCACGTAGTTGTTCAGGCTCCGATTTTCCTTCTTTGCCTTTATTTTCAGCCGGTCAATCAAGTCCCTGTCGAACCTGAAAGCAGTCTGGACCTTTGCTGTTTTTGTCTGCATAACATTATTTATTATATTATCAACTGCGAATATATAACAAAATGTTATATAAAATCAAATCCGATCCCCAATTTAATCTTCTTTTTTAACTCATTAATCTCTGATTCCAGTTTAGCTTTTTTATTCCGATGGACATGAAGTCCTGTCAAAGGGTGATCACGAGGATACGGGAAGATGCTACATTCTTTCCCATTGGTTCAGCGTCAAAAAACTGAGCTACCCGTGTAAGGGGCCAGCCTTCTTGGATAACAAGAAAAATGGTGTGGCTTTGAACGTTCTTTAAATTGCAGACCCAACTCCAGACACGCTGGTTGGAACACTACCGCTGAACTCGGAGTACTCCCTCTCAATATCCTTATTGACTAATTTAGCATTTCATGCATTTTTCTGGCGCTCAATTATTTTACTAACTATTTCGTTCGAGGCTCTCTTATCATTGCCATGAGACAATAGGAATTTATAAAGTGAATTATCATTATCCTTAAGTAAGTCTGTAGTGACAAAAACAACATGATTCCGACTCATCAACACAGATAGCTGATTATCTGTTAGCTGTTGAAGGGAGCGTTTAGTTTCGACCACGGATGATGCATCTTTCGTTATTATTATCAGGGTCTTAGGCTTTGATGCACCGTAACCCGATAGCGAGGCAAATAAGGGTTTGAAATACTGTCGGTCGTTAATGCCCAGTGAGTGGCCGAAGACAATCACCTCATCAGCTTGTGCCAGGTCTTCAACTATCGGAGGAGGGGCGAAATGCCTGTCGAATGCTTTTTGCAAAAAAACATACTCCTTAGCCATGTCCTCATCCCGTGTGCCGATAATAATTATCCTATCGTCGCAACTGCCGTGGACATGATGAATAATGTTCTTGTATTCAGAGTCAAAGCCCCAGGGAATACGTGTGTAATTAAAGGTGTATATATTAAGAGTATCTGTCTCTGAACAGTTATCTACCAACGAACGGAATACCTGAAAGGCAACACAGTATCTATCCGGCTCAGGGCCACTCTCCAACGATTTCAGATAGTCGCAAAGACTGTGTTTGATAAGATCAAGGGCCTTCCGATCCCGTTCTGCAGGGGATAGAAATAGGTCCTGTTGATATGGAATATCATATCCAGTTGGTAAACGGGTTATAATTCCTTTTTGAGTCAAAGACTTGATTTGCTCTTCATATTCATCCTGAAAAACTCCGAATGAAATCTGGTAAGGACTGATTATCTTCAAGTACCTGAGCTCCTTTTCGTTGATAATGTCGCGTGGTATGGAGCGATTCTGGACACACATATAGTAGTTCAATAATTCGTTCTCAAGATCGTACCATTTAACCTTACTAAGATTACCTGTCCATTTCTTATTCAGATACGATATAATGGGCGCTGGATAATTCTTTGGACAAAACTCTGAATTGAAGAATGCCTGATAACTGGTTTCAAGGCCCATCTCAAGATCAAAACCATTTCCCAAAACTAAGACAGTGTTCATATTCCCACAAAATCACTATAACGGCAACGCAATAAACTCGTTCAACTGCGCCCTCAGGCTCCTCCAACCGGGAAGACGCTGGTTCAACATGGTCTCAAACAACTTGTTGTGGTTCTGCACCTTCAAGTGTGTCAATTCATGCACCACAACGTATTCGATGCATTCTTTGGGTACGCGTGCAAGTTCCAAGTTAAATAGGAGGGCGCGGCGCTTGATGCCGCAACTGCCCCACATGGTTTTCATCTCCTTTACCTGCCAGGTTATATCCGGCTCCTCCAACTTCTCGGCCCAGCGTTCAACCAGAGGTCCGATGTACTCCTTGAGCCGCTCGCGATACCATTCCATCATCAGTTCTGCACGTCGCTCGATGGTGGAGTCCTTGCGGACACGCATTGTCATCGTGTCACCACGGACTTCAACGGAATTAGCTCCGCTGGTGATGTAGTTGACGCGAAGCCTGTACCGAACGCCAAAGAAGTAATGGTTCTCGCCGGAGACATATTCGCGCTTGGTTTGCCGTGCCTGGGCCTCGATGTCAGCCTGCTGCTTCCTGATCCATTCCCATTTGGAAATGACATAACTGCGTGCATCGGCCTCACTCAAATAATCTGGCAAAGACAAGTGTACTCGTCCGTCGGGCGGATAGACCGACAGATGCATATTCTTGATTGGCTTGCGCTCAACCTCTATTTCCAGTCCGTCGATGTTCATCAATTGCCGAACTCTGGATTATGAATAACGATGTTCAGGATCTTCTCGGGGTCGAACTCTGTTCCTACCAATGCCTTCTGTATGGCGATAAGCAGTTTCCTCTTTCTGATTTCACTGGTGCGGAAACCAACTGCGGCATTTGCATCGATAACGTTATATAACTTCAAAGCAAAATCCACGTTTCGGCCCAAATTGTCATAGAGCGCCTTTTTCCCTTCCGAATTGATGCGAGGGTCAACCTTTTCACCCTTACGGATTTCCTCTGCAATAGCCTTTATGCTCTTGAGCAACTCCTTGTATTCCAGTTTCTCTTGCTGATACTCTTCCAACAAACGATTGATGCGTTCAGAGAACTTTTTGTACTCCTCCGGGTTACTCTCACGCTTACGGTTGATGACACGACGAACGTTGGCGGCCATCGTCTCCGCAACCCCTTTCTGACCGCCCAGTTCCGTCTCGACACCTTCAGCGACTTCTACCCCACCATCATCTTTTATGTTTATGATGTCCAAGAATGAGAAGTCGTCCAGTTTCTCCAACACCTCCACGCGGGAAGAAATCACATAATTGTCCAACAACGCCCGCATCTCGGCATCGAACTTCTTCAGATCCACGAAGTCGCCGCAGCGCTTGGAGATGGCGTTCCGGATTTCGTCATAGGTCTTGACCTTCTTATATATGCTCTCTGCCTCCTCGTCAGTGTAGCCGGCTTCCTTCATCTGCATGGCAATGGCTGTGTAACGGCGCACCAATGCATAGCAGGCCTCGTAGAAGTCCTCACGCTTACGGGCATTGAGAATGATTTCAGCCCGGTGTTCCTCCTCGGTGCCCCTGTGCTGGTCGTAGCAGAACCAGTCAAAAAATTCATCCACAGTCTTCGGGTCGGCTACCGGTTCACTGAGCCTGTCGCAGCGTTCCAAGGCGGCATCCAGATCCTTACGGCCTTCCTCTACCTTGCTCTTGAGCAGGCCTTCAATATCCGATTTATCATAGCCGGAGAAGGCTCCGTTGGTATAGTCTTCAATGGCGCCCTCGATGTTCTCGAACAGGTGCTTGTAATCCACGATATAACCATAATCCTTGCGCTCACCATTTACACGGTTCACGCGGCAGATGGCCTGGAACAGATTGTGGTCGCGCATCTCCTTATCGATATAGAGATACGTAGCAGCAGGGGCATCAAAACCGGTGAGCAACTTGTCAACTACGATAAGCAGTTTCATACTGCCCGGGTGGTTCACAAACTCGTATTTGGCCCACTCCTCGAAATCCTCCGGCGTCTTGTCTCCCATCATCTTCTTGTTGGTGGCATATTTGTAGTCAGCCTCGGTTTTCAGCTCCCCGCTATAGCCTTCTTCCAGCGATGGATCTGCTCCATCGTAGCTGGTCACGACGGCACATTTTCCGGCCAGTGCAGTTTCCTGGAATGCCGACCAGAATCGGTAGGCTTGATAAATACTCCCCGCCACAAGCATAGCATTCCCCCAACCTTCCTTTAACGCGGAAATCAATTGAAAATCCTTCGTGATCTGGGCTACAATGCGACTCACTCTGTCTTTGCTCGAGAACAAATGCTGCATATCGGCAAACCTGTCTTGTAATGCCTTTTTCGCCTTAGGAGTAAGATTTTTAGTAGTATCCTCAAATAGTTCGTCAAAAGAGACGTCATCTGAAAGGACTTGTTCAACGTCCCTGGCTTCATAACGCAGATCCAGAATCACCTTGTCCTTAACAGCCTCATCGAATTTGTACGTATGAATCCAAGGGCCGAAGTTATCCCGGCTGGTCAGGCGCCCCTTATCGTCCTTGAGCAGCGGCGTGCCGGTGAAACCAATCATCATCACGCCTTCGCCCATAATTTTCTTCATGGCCTTGTTCAAGATGCCCCCCTGGGTACGGTGGCACTCATCCACGAAGACGAAGATGTTGCCCTTTGCGGAGAATCCCTCGGGCAGTTTGTCGGCCAGATCCTTCAGATACTGCTCGGGAGAGCGAACACCACGGAGTTTGGAATCACGGCCTTCTATCTCCTCCGGATCATCGGCCAGGCCAAACTTGTGGATGAGGGTACAGATGAGCGCAGGCATCTTCTCCTCCCCGCGGCGGTCATTCTTGCCCTCCAGCATCTTGATCAGGTGGTCCCCGCTCTTGGCCCGGATTGGATGCTCTCCCGCATCCTTGAAGCCATTCTCAATCTGTTTATCAAGCTCGTCACGATCAGTGATAATCACCACTCGGCTGTCGTCGATATTCTCCCGAATCCACTGGGCCAGCCAAACCATCGTGAGGCTCTTGCCGGACCCCTGACTATGCCAGATGATACCGCTCTGCTTGTTCTTGATGCGGGTCTTGGCGGCCACGATGGCGAAAAACTGATTAGGACGGGCCACCTTCTTCACGCCACCGTCGAAGACAACGCAGTCGTGGATAAATTCCAGCAGGCGGTCGGGCTGCAGCATCTGCATAAAAGAGCGATCCAACTCGTTCGGGAACTCTTTCTGGCCATAAACCGAAGAAGACACAGAAAGTTTGTCAGTATCATACGGGTAGCCATCGCCGGCGGGTTCCTTCCAATGCAGATAGTACTTTGGCTGCGTGAGCGTGGTGCCATAATAGACGCCCTGGCTCTCACTTCCGGCCATCAGCAACTGCACTGTAGAGAAGAACTGAGGAATCTGCCCCTCCTGTTGGTTTCGCCAATTCTGGTTGATCCCATCTTCGACGCTCACGGTTGCCTTTTTCAATTCAATGATGGCCACAGCGATGCCATTGATATAGACCACCACATCCGGGCGGCGATGCTCGTCCCCAACCGTCTGCTTGCGGACGGTGACCTCCTCGGCAATCTCGAAGATATTGTTGTAGGAATCCTTCCAGTCGATAAGCCATACCTGCTTGTTAGGAAGACCCACGCCCTGGCTGACCGAAACAGGATAACGCAAGGTGTTGTAAACAGCCTTGTTGCTGTTATAGAGAGCCTCTTTGTTGGAGCAGGCGGCCGCCTCCTTAAGTTTACGGATGGCCTCCGAAGCCTGAATGCTTGTCAGTTCCTGATGCTCAATCAGGAATTTCTGGAGAGTCTCCTCGCGGATGTTTCCATTCTCAACATCCTTGAGGTTGCCGATATACTCATAGCCGTTTTTGTCGCACAGGAGTTTGATAACCCTGTTCTGGACAGCGCGTTCGGAGTTAGAGGAAGGTTCCATATAATGATTTAGATAAGACGGATTGTTCCGGTTAATAATTCTTGCATCATCCCCTGCTTGATGAGTGCATTTTTATCGCGCTTGGATTCAAGCGAGATAATTTCAGCATCAATGGATAGTAAAATGTCTGAAATGGCTTTTTGTTCCTTCTTGTCCGCGGGGATAAAGATTCGAACTGATGATAACGAGCGAAGAGATACACCACTTTGAGCACTCCCTCCTTTGTGAGATAAGATTTGTTCTCGAGATTTCAGGAGTTTGTAATACAAGAACTTAGAATCATATGCAGCAGTCGGTTCAATAGCTACTACAGACTGGTTCGCAGCACTCACAAAAGTCAAATATCCAATATTAGCACATGTGGCACCTGTAATAGCCACAATGACAGAATCAGCTTTAATTAGCCTTGCTGCACTATGTTGGAGCCCAAGAGAGGTAATTTTTCTTTGCACATTAGAGGGATATACGAAACAATTCTGGACTGCACCAGAATGCAGCCAACATATATCGCCATCCCAATACTCTTTATTAAAAGTTGAAGGGGTTCCGCCGGCAAACATATCTCCAATTTGAGACAACTGAATATCAACCCATTCCCCACTAAATCCATGCAAACGAGTTTTGCCGTTCAGGAGTTGCTGCATCAGCCCCTCCTTAATCTGCCGCTTCTTTGCAATCGCCTCATCCAGCGTCGCAATCATATTGTCAACGGCGCTCAAGGCTTCAGCGATCCTTTTTTGCTCTTCAACAGAGGGCAATGGCAACTTAAGGGACTTAAGCTTTCCTATATTCGTCCTCGCTCTTGTGCTGCCTTGGACTCCAGACTCAATCTGCTCAAGGTATGCCTTAGATTTTGTGAGGTAAATAAAGAAATCTTTATCGATTGAATCAGTAAAAACAACCTTAATTACATCGGAACCTTGTATATACGCAGGTTCCGAAGATGGACAAATAATAGCGCGGCCGGCAGGCATCATCTTGGCTATTATAATAGTACCGTAAGGGACAATGCATCTTTTCAAAGTGGAAGCATGTTCGAATGTCGTGTATTTGACGTTCTCATCGTTCCACCCGTTGTCACCGACATTGCCTAATTGTATTATCCGTACTTCTCGGTCAAGGGTATAATGCTCTGACTTCAGATTACTTCCAAAGGGGCCGTCATTAATATCTACGATATAATCAGCAAGTTGAATAACATTCCAATCCTCGGGAATTAATCCAACAGGCGTCATTATCATATTCCGACTATTTACCATTTCAGCTACAGATTAATACCCATTGCCATTAAGAATCCATCGACCTCGCCACTTAGCCTAGCAATATCCTCGTTGATTGCAGGAAGCGGCTTGGCATAGCGCTCGTTGAGCACCAACACCTGGCTGGAGATAGACTCACAAACGCGCTTGTTCTCGGCCTCGCTGCGGCCCTTCAGTTCCTGCAGCCACTTGTCGTTGATGACCAGATCGCGGATGTCATCGGCAGTAAGCGCATCGTATTTCTTACGAACTTTGTCTGTGAGCGTCTCCACCTGAGCGGCAAGGGCCTTGGATGCCTCTTTCTTCTTGCCACAGAGACTGAGGTACTGATTCCACACCTTCACCGTATTGGCATCAGCGTCAACGGTGTGCTTTTTCTGGGTGGCCACGGCCTTCTTTACATTTGCCTCGTTCACCTTCTCCAGCATCTCATAGAGGCCCTCGTCGAAGGCATCCGGATTCTCTTCCGGAAGGGCGTCAATATCGCCGCTGAGCTGCTCTACCTCGCCGCGTTTAGCAAGGATGCTTGCATAATCGGCGGCAAAGAACTTGTTGACCAGCACGCTCACCGGCAGCAGGTCGCACTCCAGATCCTCAAAGGTGGATTTCTTCTTGGTTTCCTTGAGCGACACCTTCCAGCCGTCACGGCTTACCATATAGCAGTCATCCTGCATGGCCTCGGCCCAATAGTTCATCAGGATCTCGTACACGTTGTACGGGTCAACCAGCTTGAGGTCGGCCTTGGCGCTTTCCAACAGCATTCCGCTCCAGCGTTCAATGAGGGTCTTGGGCTCGCACTCCTCCTTCACGGAGGCGAGCATATCGACAGCAACCTTCTGACACCAGTCCTCAACCACCTTGGCATACAAGGCGTTCTGCTTCTGATAGGAAGCGTCCGCATTTACGGCAGCAGAGATGCTGTCCGGAGCGGGCACAAGGCTGTAATAGCCGTTAGCCTCTTGATGGAAAAGATGGTCCTTCAGGCTGGGACAAGCCTCCCAGAGCGGAGCAAGCACTTCTTCCACATCGTGAGCGGGAAGTCCGCCGTGAAGATGTGCATAGATGTCCTGGCGGATTTCCTTGTCCTCAGGGACTACGTAACGCGGGATGTTGAGGTTGTAGTCGTTGGCCGCTATGTCAGCAAACGGAACGAACTTGGCGTAATGTGGGACGGCTTCGTGCGCTTCCCAAGTGTCCACGATTAGTTTGATGTCCTGCTCGCGGAGACGGTTCTTGGCCCCGTCTTTCTGGAAGCCTTCCTTGGCATCAATCATAAAGATACCCTTGGAGCCGGCCGCGTGTTCCTTATCAATGATAATGATGCAGGCAGGGATACCGGTTCCGTAGAAGAGGTTTGCCGGCAGACCGATGATGCCGCTTATCCAGCGCTTCTTGACCAAGAAATTGCGGATTTCCGCCTCGGCACCACCACGGAAAAGAACGCCGTGCGGCAGAATACAGGCGGCATGGCCTGAAGTCTTCAGAGACTTGACTATATGAAGCAGGAAGGCGTAGTCACCGCAGCCGGGAGGCGGTACCGGAGCGAATCCTTCCCCGAAGCCCCAGCGGCCGAAGGTATCCTGTTCCTTCGCAGACTTCCGCCAGCCCTTCATTGAGAACGGCGGATTTGCAACCACGTAGTCGAAGGTCTGCAGGGTGGTATCGTTCTCTCTGTGGAGCGGGTCGTTAAGAGTGTCGCCGTGACGTAGTTCGGCATCGTCCACACCATGGATAATCATAGACATACGCGCCATGCCGATGGTGGCAAGGTCTTTCTCCTGACCGTCGATACTTACGTTGTGCTTGGCCTCTGCCTTTGCACGGAGCAGCAGGGAGCCGGAACCGCAGGTGGGGTCGTAAATGGAAATCATCTGACGCTCATCCTTGCCGATACCAATGACTTTTGCCATGATGCGGCTGACCTCGGCCGGCGTGTAGAATTGGCCCTTGCTCTTACCGGATTCGGAAGCGAAGTTCTTCATCAGGTACTCGTAAGCGTCACCGATGAGGTCATCGTCGGCAGCGCGATTGTTGGAGAAGTCCAGCTCCTCGCGCTGGAACACGGCAATCAATTTGCTAACGGTCTCAACCAGGTCCTTACCCTTGCCCAGTTTGTTCTCGTCGGAGAAATCGGCATTGGTGATGACGCCCGTGAGCCCGTTGGCCTCGGCCAGTTTCTCCAGAATCTTGTTCATCTCCTCGCCGATGTTGGTCTTGCCCTTCAGCGCCACCATATCATCAAAGGAACAGCCCTCCGGCACCGAGATGAGCATGTCGGTGTCTTTCTTAGCCTTGTCGCTGATGTACTTCACGAACAGAACGACCAGCACATAGTCCTTGTACTGGCTGGCGTCCATACCGCCGCGCAGTTCATCGCATCCGTCCCAAAGGGCGCTGTATAGTTGAGATTTTTTGATTGCCATAAAACTAGTATTGCATTATTTCGAGATCCTTTAGTCTAAAGGCTTCGGGGTCTACTCTCATTTGATATACCTTGATATCCGCGTTACACTTACTTGCCTCCTGTATTGTCTAGACAAGCACAGGTGCCTATTCAGAATGTGGTATTATTATCGCTTCCTCCAGACATCTTTATGACGCAGATATTCTGATGTCAAAACATACAACGGAACCGTTTTGTAGCCATAGTGTTCTGTTTTATATGTGTAGGTGTCAACCAGCGTAAAGGAACCTTTGATTCGCTTCCCGTCGTAATAAACATCAGAAACCGTTTCGATTTTTACGACATCGTGATTTGGCGTATACGCTAGTGCCTCGCATTCACTTAATGTTTGAAAGATTTTTACGGAAAGGTATGTTCTTTCTCGACTGATGTCATTCTCATCGGATGCCAGAATGGCCATAGTAGTGAAGCATGAAGTGCATACTACGCTGAACACGGCCAATGTGATGAAATTTAGAATCAAGTGCTTATTCATATCAAGATGGTTTTACAATTAATTCAGTATAGTCGACATTCAGTAGCTCGGCTATACGGAAAAACATATCTATCGATGGCTGTGACGAATTTGTGCACCACTTGCTGACTGTAGCGGGATCTTTACCCAACTGCTCCGCAAGCCACTTGTTTGTACGCTTGCACTCAGCTAACACGATCTTGATTCGATTCAAGTCCTTGTTGCTCATGAAGTATAAATAGTTTTGATAATTCTTGGGATAAATATAGTAAATAATTGAATTTAATTCATTTTATTGACGAAAAATCAGATCAAAAAGTAGGATATTGTTTCGTGATATTCTCCATCATGTTGTGATGCCCGTCATTCGTACTGACCCCACATGACGCCTTTAGCCACTATCCCCCGCGGCCTTGCCGGCAAAGGTGGTCCGGGGGCGTGGCCTCCCGCGGCCACGGGAAGCGGGAGGGGCCCGCCGGAGACAAGTTCTTGCGGAGCAAGGACGCAGGAAACGGTGGGAGGGTACGAAGTGACGCGAAGCGGAACGGAGCCCCCCGGACACCTTCTGCCGGCAGGCCGCCTGCCAACGAACCGGAAGATTATTCGTATATTCGCGAAACCGAAACCACACCCACGAACCCGAAAGCCACACCGTGCGCCGCGTAATATTCCACATAGACGTCAACTCCGCCTTCCTCAGCTGGTCCGCGGTAAAGCTGCTGCGCGAAGGAGGGCAGGACCTGCGCCTCGTGCCCTCGGTAGTCTCAGGAGACCCTTCGGACAGGAGAAGCATCATCACGGCGGCATCGATCCCGGCCAAGAAACTGGGCATCAAGACGGCCCAGCCAGTGTCGATGGCCCTGAGGACATGCCCGGACCTTATCATAGTCAGGGGCGACTGGGCCTGGTACAAAGAATGCTCCCGGGGCTTTATCGAAATCTGCAAAAGCTACTCCCCTGTCCTGCAACAATTCAGCATCGACGAATGCTTCATCGACATGACACTGAGATGCTGGGGCAAGGACCCGGTCGAAATCGCCACGCGGCTGAAGGATGAAATAAAGGACAAACTCGGATTCACGGTCAACGTCGGGATAGGCTCCAACAAACTGCTCGCGAAGATGGCCTCCGACTTCGAAAAACCGGACAAGGTCCACACCCTCTGGGACACGGAAATAAAAGAAAAGATGTGGCCCCTGGGCGTACGGGACCTGCTATGGGTAGGGAAAAAGACGGAAGAAAGACTGACAGCTTACGGGATAAACACGATCGGGGACCTGGCGAACCTCGGGATGGGATCCCTCAGCAGGATGGTCGGGCAGAAATTCGCACAGCAACTGCACGAAAACGCCAACGGCCGGGACGACTCGCCGGTCGAAACCGAAAGCCATGAAGCCAAGAGCTACAGCGCAGAAAGGACTTTCCCCAAAGACCTAACCGACCCAAAGGACATAGACAAGGCCCTCTTCAAGGTCGCCTGCATAGTCGCGCACAGGATACGCAAAGACGGCTTCAAGGCATCCACGGTCTCGATGTTCGTCAAGTACAAGGACTTCTCGGTCAGCCAGAAACAATGCACGACGGCGGCCCCGACGGACGTCACCGCGGTGATCCTGAACGAAGCCAGGAGGCTGCTCACCGAAGCCTGGGACGGGATCACGCCGATACGGCAGGTAGGCCTCGGAGTAGCGAAACTCACGCACGAAAGGGCGGAACAGATGTCCCTCTTCGAAGACCCGAAGATGGAATACTACCGGCAATGGGACCGGGAATACGACGAAAAGAAAACAGCCGCTCAGGCCCCGTAACCGAGGGCGACGACGCAAAGCACGCGCACAGGATCCTCCAGGCCGAGCAGGCCGCGGACATAATCCTCTGCATAGCCGTTATCTGCATCATGCCTGTTGCGGGTGCGTCCGTTGACATGGACCCAGCAGCTCCCGAGGCCCCTGGCCGTCGCCGAAAGCATTATGTACGTGGCGCTTATCGCGGCGTTATCCACCCATAGGTCCGTCTTTGAACTATCCCCCGTAACGACGATGGCGGCTGGAGCCCCCTTAAGGAAGGCGGAACCGTACTCGCGCATCTGCGAAAGGGCATCCAGAAGCTCCGGATCGTCCACGACGACGAAACCGCTGCTGCGGCTGTTCTTCGAAGAAGGGGCCAGACCGGCCTCCGAGATTATCCCGTCGATAAGGGCCCTGTCCACGGGCCTACCGTCGAAACGGCGCACGCTATGGCGCGCTGCAAGCACATCCTTGAATTCCATGACGCTAAGTTACGCATTTCTGCAACAAGAACGAATTTTTGTGCATCTAAAAAGAAATGACTATATTTGAGGGATTGAAAGATAGTTAACAACTAACCATATGAAAAAAATCTTCGCCTCATTATGCGCGCTCGCCCTTGTCTGCGGAAGCGCATTCGCACAGGAAGAAAAAAGTGATTCCTTTATCTTCAACCACGTCGGTATTGGCGTGACAGGAGGTCTTGACGGTGTCGGAGCAGACATCGTCCTGCCGGTAGGACGCCACCTGCAGATCCGCGGCGGATACTCCACCCTGGCCTTCTACACCTACACCTCACCCGCATTCCACGTCAAGATCAACGACCCCTGGGTGATAGACGACGACATCACGGTCAATGCGAACGCCAACGTGGAAGGCGCCAGGCTCCTGTTCGACTTCTACCCCGGCCGCAAGAGCGGATTCCACTTCACGGTCGGAGCATACTACGGACTGAATACCGAGCGAGGCGTCCTGTCGGCGACGACGACGAAGCCTCTCCCCATCCCTGAAAGCGACTGGGGCAACACCGGAATAGAACTCAAGAGGGGTGACGATCCTTCAGAATACATCACAACGGACAAGGAAGGCTATCTCAAATTCGACATCCGCTTGGGCAACCCCGTCGGTGAAAGTCTCAAGATGCCTACCCTGAGGCCCTACGCCGGAATCGGTTTCGGCCGCAACCTCAAGGAGAACGGCATCCTCTCCTTCACATTCGACCTCGGAGTCCTCTACTGCGGCAGCTGGGGCGTCTACGGCTGGGACTATCTCAATCACGACGGCGAACCCGTGAAGCTCCAGCGCAAGGACCTCACCGACCTCGAGCCGTACATGGGATCGTACACAAAAATTGCGGACATGGCCTTCGAATACATGGACAAGATTCCCGTCTGCCCTGTCTTCAAGTTCAATCTCATTTTCAAGATTTTCTAAGAAAGCTTAATCTTTAACTTCATTTTATACCATGAAAAAGTATTTATTCATCGCTGCAACGCTTCTCCTGGCCGGACTGGTCAGCTGCGAGAAGGGAGACAAGAATGAAAACAAAGGCTTCACTCCTCCTGCACAGAAGGAATCCGCCGTCAAGTTCACCGTCCCTGAGGCCCAGGTAGAGGCCCAGACCGGTACTGTCAAGTACCTCGGATTCGAAGCCACCGAAGCTGGTCTGTATATCATCCCCACCAGCACCGGAACCAGGATCGGCAAGTACAACATCGATCCCAAGAACCTCAAGAAGTTCGACTGTGAAGGCTTCGGTATCGTCGAAATCGTTGCTCTCAGCCGCGCCACTTCCTGGAAGATCATCTTCACTCCCAAGAACGAATCCCCTATCGAGACCCCTGCTACCGAGGTTGAAAAAGTAACGCCGAAGAACGACAAGGTCGCCAAACTCCTTGACCAGATCGTCAACACCTGGAAGATCGAGAAGACCATCATCACCATCTCCGGTGACGACCTCGCGAAGGAACTCGGAGTCGCCCACGGATTCGACGGATGCAGCCTCCCCGAGATCAAGGACTATGTCGAGGGCCTCGCCAAGAACTACAAGTTCGACTTCGACTTCACCGGCTATGTCGTAGAGGATGTCACCATCAGCGAAAGGGGCACCTTCATCATCCGCTTCAAGGGACAGGAAGCCTATAACGGCGAATGGGAACTCAACGAAGACGGAACGTTCACCTATGAACTTTCTTACGAGCAGGAAGGCAATCCCCTCGTGAACGGCAAGGCCACCGGCAAGATCGTTCCCAACGAGAAGACCGGAACCTGCGACCTGACTATCAACGTCACCGTCGACAGCGACAAGAACTACAAGGGAACGGTCATCTTCAAGATGAAGAACTAAATCTCCTTTTTGACCTCTACGGGGTTCCCGTAGATGTGCCAGAAGATATCACGAAGGGCGTCTCGATCGAGGCGCCTTTCTAGTTTGCCTATCTTGTGCTCGGTATAGGCGCGGAAGGCCTTGAGATCCTCGGCGCTGTACTCCACGCCGAGATAATCGGAAGTCCCGTTCATGAGATCGCAGCCCATGTAATTGGTCTTCCAGAGACGGTAGCCACTGCGGATGCGGATATCGACGGCATGGCGTATAGCCTGATAGCGGTCATTGCCGGTACAGTAGGACGCCTCGACGATCTCCTCATGGGACAAGGGCTTTCCGAAAGAAAGGTGGATATGGCCCTTCTGCTGGCGTATTCCGGTCAGGATGCTGTGCAGATCCTCCTTGGGCTTCTTGACGTACTTCTGCGTGCGGGAAATGAGGATCTCCCGGGCCTTGCGGCTATCGCAGGGCTCGTACTCGTAAGATATGCTGACGGGGACTATGTTCAGGGCCTCGAAATTCTCGGCGAAACTCCCCTCTCCGGACATGTCGAACATCTTCAGGAGCCCCTGCTCCGTCGTGTCGATGCCGTTCTTCGAGCGGCCCTCCTTCTGGGCGATCCAGACGGAAGTGCGGCCGGAAGTGATCGACTGGCGGATGTACTTGGAAAGCAGCTGCGAGGAAAGATAAAGCTCGCGCGCGGAAATGCCGCGGATGACCTTGATCATGCGGTTGCTGCGCAGAAGATCCTCCACGAGGGGCCCCGAGAGCAGGTTGCTCCCGACGCAAATCTCGGTCAGGGGTATGTCGTTGCGGAAAAGCAGCCACTGCGTGATTGCGGGATCGAGGATGATGTCGCGATGGTTGGAAACGGCCAGGAACTTGCCGTCGATGCCCTTGAGGTTCTCGATGCCGTCGTAGGTCACTCCAGCCGAAGTCTTATCAATGATAGCGGCCACGACCTTGGACATCACGGCCTGCTGGAAATCATCAATGCTGTCCACTCCGAGCAGCAGACCGCGCAGGAAACCGGCCGGGTAGCCGGGAAACAAGTACTTGGAAATCACCGGGATTGCAGGATGATGCGCCACCCGGGAAAAAGCCTTCACGGCCTCCTCGTCGCTATACGGACTTATGCTTTCGAATTCAGACAGATCCATGACAGTGCAAATATAGAAATTATCGCCGACCGAACAAAAGCGAGCTGTCGCCGTAGCTGAGGAAACGATATCCCCCCGCGAGGGCATGGTCGTAGATTGTCCTCCAATCCCCTCCCACGAAGGCCGAAACCAGCAGGATAAGGGTGCTCTCGGGCTGATGGAAATTCGTCACCAGGGCATCCACGACGCGGAAAACGAAACCCGGAACAATGATTATCCGGGTTCCGAGACGGAGCTCGCTCAGCGAATTCCTCTCCAGGAAGGCGCAAAGGGCCTTCAGGGCCTCCTCAATGCTATAAGTGTACTCGAGCGTATAAGGAGCCCACTGCTCCACGTCGGCAGGCTGCCCGGTCTCGATGCAGGTAACGCCGGCATAATAAAGGGACTCAAGGGTACGGACGGAAGTCGTGCCGACGGCGACGACCGGACGCCCGGCTTGCTTCGCCCCGAGAAGGGAGCGAAGGAACTCTGCCTTCACTACGAAAGGCTCCCGGTGCATGGGATGCCCGGAAATCTCGGAAGTCTTGACTGGCAAGAAAGTACCAGCCCCCACATGAAGACAAACTTCAGCTGTCTCGATGCCCCGTGCCCGGATATCGTCGAGCACCCGGTCCGTGAAATGGAGGCCGGCCGTGGGAGCGGCTACGGAGCCCCGTATGCGGGCATAAAGAGTCTGGTAGCGCTCCAGGTCCAGGGCCTCGGTCTCACGGTTCAGATAAGGCGGGATGGGCACGTTGCCGCATATCTCAAGGACATTGGAAAAGGGTATGCCTCCGTCCCAGCGGAACTCCACGACGCCCGTCCTCTCGGAACGGGAAACAAGCCGGGCAGTAAGATTGCAGCCGGGCAGCTCCGAATGCAGGACATCATCCTTCCAACGCTTCGAATTCCCTATTACACAGCGCCAGGAGCAGGATTCCGTACTGGCGAAACTGAGGTTGTACTCGGCCGGTTCGACCGGCTCCAGGCAGAAAACCTCTATATGAGCCCCTGAATCGCGGCGGAAATGCAGACGCGCGGGGACGACCTTCGTATCATTGAAGACCATGAAGGCGCCGGAAGGAAGCTCGGATGGAAGATCACGGAAAATGCGGTCCGAAACCGAGCCGTCACGATAAACGAGCAATTTCGAAGAATCACGCTCGGGCAAGGGATACTTCGCAATCCTCCCGTCGGGGAGGGGATAAGAATAATCTTCAATTCGGACTACCGGTATCATCGCATCAAATTTTCGCGACACAAAATTACTCTTTCCGGACGAGAAAAAGAAATGTTCAATTTGTAAACCAATTGTTCACTTTCGAAAACCAAAAGGCAAGAAAGAGGCGATTTACATCAAAAATAGCGAAAAGTTACAAAATAGAACATAAGAAAATCTTATTAAATTTTGAATATGGATTATCGTATTATATTTCAGTGATTTATATAGCGCTATCTGTCTATTTGATTAAAGACAATTGAAACAAAACGGTAAAATAGCCGCCAAAAGGCCCTTAATAAGCCGAAAATCACTAACTATTATCTTACATACCAAATAATAAGACCGGTTTACCTAGAAATTACTTCAAGCTATTTCACCCCCTCCGCCCCGTACAAATTGTAAATGTTTACAAAAATTAATTTACAAAACTATTGCATAATTGAAAAAGTGTCGCTACTTTTGTGAACAGATATGAACGAGCGTTTACTACAGTTTCTGAGGGCTGAAAACATCACGCAGTCCCAGTTCGCGGACAACATCGGAGTCGCCCGCGCAAGTATCTCACACATCGTTTCCGGTCGCAACAAACCCGGCTTCGACTTCCTTGAGAATACCGCCAGGCACTACCCTGCCCTCAATATCGGCTGGCTGATCACGGGAAAAGGCCGTATGTACTCCAGTCAAAGCACTGAAAGACAGGAAGAAAGCACCGTTTTCGACCGTGCACAGGATGAAGGTCAGATACCGTATTCCTCCCCTGCATCCGGAAGCCCCGAAACGCGAATCACCGAAAGCAACAATTCAGGTAGGCTTAATAAATCCGCTGAAAACAAGCGCTTTATTGAAAAAATTCTCGTATTTTACTCCGACAACAGCTTCGAAGAATACCATTCCGCCGGGCCCCGTCCTTGAATTTTAAGGAATAGTTGGCTAAATTTGTCTCGCATATAGAGACGACATGAGCCCGAAGACTTATCTCACCTTATTGAGAATCCTGAGCCGCATCCCGCTGGCAAAGCGGGTGCACAAGTTGACGACGAAGCGCCATGCGGTGATCATCCCCGACATGGAGTGGTTCGGACTGCGTTTCCGCACCCCCCTCGGCCTTGGCCCCGGGCTGGACAGGAACGGAGACTACTGCGACATCATGGCCTCGTTCGGCTTCAGCCACATCTGCGTCGGCCCCATCAGCCTGGAACCCCAGGAGAACGACCCTGACGCCCCCAACAAAGGGATACGCCACGCCATAAGCCAGATCCAGAAGAAAGGCGGCAAAGCCATTCTGGCACTGGCTATTACGCCTTCGCGCAGCTGCGTCGGAGAAGAAGCCACGGTGCGCGACTGCCTCACGGCGTTCTCCCTCGGCTACGACTTCGCCGACATGTTCATACTCGACTTCCGGCCTTCCTATATATGCAAGCTGGTGGATCCGTCCCTCGTGGCGGCAATCACGGACCAGGCGCTCGAAACGCGCCTCTCGTATGATAACACGAAACCCATCCTGATAGCCCTTCCGCCGGGGATCCAGCCTGCAATCCTGGATGAGATAGTCGCCTACTGCCGCATGAACAGGGTCGACGGGATCATACTGCAGGACCTGGAGGCCGTAAAAGCGGTCGCACAAGCCACATCCGGCCGTTTCCCGGTAATCTACGCAGGAGGGCTCAAAAACGCCTCTGACGCCCCGGAAATCCTCGATTCCGGCGCTACGATGATCCATATCAGCGGTGAATTGCCTTCAAAACGGGCGAAGTTCATCCGCAACATATACAAATCCATAGAACAGCATAACAAAGGATGACGACAGCATCTGTCTGCACGATAGGCGACGAAATCCTTATCGGCCAGATTATCGACACGAACACGGCCCTTATCTCCCGCGCCCTGAACGACGCTGGGGTGAAAGTCCGCAGGAAACTCTCGGTGGGCGACGAACCCTCGGAAATACTTGACACCCTACGCAAAGAACTGCAGGATAACGATATAGTTATCACTACCGGCGGTCTCGGACCCACGAAGGACGACCTCACGAAGCAGGTTCTCTTCGAACTCTGCGGCGCCGCAGGCTGGACCCTCTCCGACGGACAGGCCGAAATCAACAAGGCCATACTGCACTCCAGGGGCCTGGACCGCCTCGGCACCAACGCCGACCAGGCAAAGGTCCCCGACCGCGCGCGCGTGATCCTCAACAAGGTCGGAACCGCCCCCATCATGGCTTTCCGCATCGAGGACTACCCGCACAGGCCGCTCCTCTACGCGATGCCCGGCGTGCCCCACGAAACTGCCGCCGCACTGCCCGAAGTCATAGCCGACATCCGGCGCCTGATCGACCTCCCGGCCATCAGCCACCGCAGCATAATGACCTACGGCATAGCAGAGTCCGCGCTGGAAGAAAAAATCAACCCCTGGGTAGAGAAACTGCCCGCAGACATGCATCTCGCCTACCTGCCGAACATCCTGACCGGGGTCAAACTGCGCCTCTCCATCTACGGAGCGCAGGATGCCGGGGTGGCCGCCAGGCGCATTGAAGAGCAGTTCGCCGCTCTTCGGGACATCCTCGGGGACAAGATCTATTCCTTCAGCGAGGACACGCTCGAATCCGCCATCGGAAAACTGCTCCGCGGCAGCGGCCGGACCCTGAGCGTCGCCGAGTCCTGCACCGGCGGGGAAATCTCCCACCTGCTGACCACGGTGCCCGGCTCTTCCGAATACTATCTCGGCTCCGTCACTTCGTACGCCGCAGCGGTCAAGGAAAAGGTCCTTTCGGTCCCCGCCGCCGTCATAGAAAAAGAAGGAATCGTCAGCTCCGCGGTCGCCGAAAAAATGGCCGAAGGCGTCCGCGCCCTGACCGGCAGCACATACTCCGTCGCGACCACAGGATGGGCGGATTCTTACGGAGACGAACACGAGCCGGCGGGCACTGTCTGGATCGCGGTAAGCGGTCCGGAAGGGACCCGTTCTATGCGCGCGAACTACCACAACGACCGGCGCCGGAACATCGAAAGATTCGCTGCTACAGCCCTCAATTTCCTCCGTCTGTACATCATTTCCTGCCGCTGAAGCAGGTTTACTGGAAAATAACGGTTGTATCCGTGCAAGATATTGAATATCAACGGGTACGGCTGTTTACATAATCAGCGCTTATTATTAACAAAAGTAATGTAACAAAAATGTTAGGCCGTTTAACTTCTTTGTTTCTTTATTTATATAACAAAGAGTTACAAGGTTTACGAGAAATTTACATATAGACTCTCCCATTCCTCGGTTCTGGCGTCCAGATCGCGCTTCATTTCGAGGTAATCGCGGGTCAGTTCCATGATGTCGTCGCCCTCTCCGGGAGCGGAAAGCGTCTGCTCGATGGCTTTCATTTTTCCTTCCAGACGGGAGATTTCGCTCTCGAGCCAGGAGATGCGCTGCTTCGTTTTCCGGTCGATCCGGGTCCTCTGTTTCGCCTCTTCCCTCTCCTGCCGGACGGCTTCGCGCGCAGGCTCCGCAGCCGCCTTGCCGGCGGCCTCGACCTTCTCGAGTTCCTGAAGGGTTTCGAGCTTTCTGGCGGCGAGGAATTCGGAGACGGTGCCGAGGTGCTCGCGCACCTTTCCGTCCCGGAACTCGTATAGTTTGTCCACAAGGCCGTCAAGAAAGTCCCTGTCGTGCGAGACGACGACGAGGGTACCGTCGTATGCGAGCAGCGCCTGCTTAAGGATGTCTTTGGACTTTATGTCCATGTGGTTCGTCGGCTCGTCGAGCGCCAGGAGGTTGTAGCCCTTCAGCATGAGCTTGGCCATGCCCAGGCGGGCCCTTTCTCCCCCGCTCAGGACCGATACACGCTTGTCTATGTCCTCCCCGCGGAAGAGGAACTGGGCCAGCAGGTCGCGCAGTTTGTTGCGTATGTCGCCGACCGCAATCCTGTCAAGGGTGCTCCAGACGGTCTCTTTCGGGTCGAGTATCTCTTCCTGGTTCTGGGCGAAGTAGCCCAGGCTGACGTTGTATCCGAGGCGGGATTCGCCGGAGACGGGCTCCAGTTCCCCCGCTATGACCCTCATCATCGTGGTCTTGCCCTCGCCGTTTCGGCCGACGAAGGCGACCTTCTCCCCTTTCCGGATCTCGATGCTGGCACCTGAGAATACGATTTTCTGAGGATAACCCACCGTGAGGTCCTCCCCCTTGTAGACGACGTCCCCGGAGCGCGGAGCCGGCGGGAACTTCACGACCAGGCTGACGTTGTCCGTCTCGTCTATTTCCAGCCTGTCAAGCTTCTCGAGGGCCTTGATGCGGGACTGGACCTGGTTGGACTTGGTGGGCTTGTATCGGAATGTGCGGATGAAATCTTCGGTCTTTTCAATCATCCGCTGCTGGTTCTCGTAGGCCGCCGTCTGCTGCTGGATACGCTCCGCGCGCAGTTCCAGGTACTTGCTGTACGGGACCTTGTAGTCGTGTATGCGCCCCAGCATGATCTCGACGGTGCGGTTCGTGACGTTGTCGAGGAACTTCCTGTCGTGGGAGACCAGCAGCAGGGCCCCTTTCCGGCCCTTCAGGTAGTCCTCCAGCCAGCCGATGGACTCGATGTCCAGGTGGTTCGTAGGCTCGTCCAGAAGCAGGATATCCGGGGTTTTGAGCAGGATCTTGGCCAGTTCTATGCGCATGTTCCAGCCCTGGCTGAAGGTTTCGGTCAGGCGGCCGAGTTCTTCCTCCTTGAAACCGAGGCCCATCAGGGCCCTGCGGGCGCGGACTTCGGGCGGACGCTCGCTGCTGACGGCGAGACGGTCGTTCAGCTCCCCAAGCCTTTCAATCAGGGCCAGGTAGCTCTCGGATTCATAGTCTTCGCGCGAGGAGAGTTCCTCCGTGACGGAGGCTATCTCACTTTCCAGCGAGGAGATGTGGTCGAAAGCGGTCATGGCCTCCTCCAGAACCGTGCGGCCCTTGTTGTGGGCCATGATCTGCGGCAGGTAGCCTATCGTAAGGCCGGCGGGCTTGTCGATATGGCCGGAAGTGGGCGCCATCTCCCCGCATATCAGCTTCATCAGCGTGGACTTGCCGGCCCCGTTCTTTCCGACGAGGCCGATACGGTCGTTTCCGCTGATGTGGAAATTGATATGGTCCAGCAGCGTAAAACTGCCGAAATTGACGGTGAGGTCGCCTATGGAGATCATTTCTTCAGTTCGGCGAGCGAGGCTTCGTAGGTGGCGATCCTGGAAAGCGCGTCGGCTTCCTTCTTGCGTTCATTGGCCACGACGGCCTCGGGGGCATGCGCGACGAAGTTCCCGTTTGCGAGTTTGGCCCTCACGCCGGCAAGGAACTTGCGCTGGTACTGCAGGTCTGCTTCCAGCTTTGCGATTTCTTCGGCCACGTCCACCTTGCCCTCGAGGGGAACGAAGAACTTCACCGTGCCGACAACGAACTGCGAACCCGTCCCTGATGCCGCTCCGGAAGCGATTTCGGAGATGTTGGCCAGCTTGCAGAGCACGGGGTAAAGGGCTTCGGAGAGGTCGCCGTCGATGATGAGCCTGAGCGCTTCCTTCGGGGCCAGGCCCTTCTGGTTGCGGATGTTGCGTATGCCGACTATTGCCTCGCGGATGATGTTGAACGAAGCGAGGAAGTCAGCGTCGAAGGGTCCTGCGACCGGGGTGCGCTGGTACATGACCGTCTCGCCTTCGTGGCGCGGTTCAATGTCCTGCCAGAGTTCCTCGGTGATGAACGGCATCACGGGATGGATGAGCTTCAGAAGCTTCTCGAAGAAACCGGTCGTCGCCTCGTAGGTGCGGCCGTCGATGGCCTCGCCCCACGCGGGCTTGACGAGTTCGAGATACCATGAGCAGTAATCGTCCCAGAAGAGCTTGTAAACGGTCATGAGGGCATCTGAGATGCGGAATTTCGAGTAGTGGTCCTCAATCTCCGCGATGGCGCTGGAGAGCAGGTTGTCGAACCATTTCACGGCCACGCGGCAGACTTCGGGCTGGGCGGCCTGCTCGTCCACGGTCCATCCCTTGACGAGCCTCCATGAGTTCCATATCTTGCCGCAGAAATTGCGTCCCTGCTCGACCTGGGCCTCATCGTAGAGGATGTCGTTGCCGGCGGAGGAGCAGAGCAGCATGCCGAGACGCACTGAGTCGGCGCCGTATTTCGCGATAAGTTCAAGGGGATCTGGGCTGTTGCCCAGGGTCTTGCTCATCTTGCGGCCGAGCTTGTCGCGCACGATTCCAGTGAAGTAGACGTTGCGGAAAGGCACGTCGTGCATGAATTCGCCTCCCGCCATGATCATCCTGGCGACCCAGAAGAAGATGATGTCCGGGCCTGTCACGAGGTCGTTGGTCGGATAGTAGTAGCTGAGGTCGCGGTTCGGCTTGTGGTCCGGGCGGCCGGGACGCTGCGGGTCGAAGACCGAGATGGGCCAGAGCCATGAGGAGAACCAGGTGTCGAGGACATCCTCGTCCTGCCTCAGATCGGCGGCGACCAGGGCCGGATTTATCTTTTTCGCTGCCTCAAGCGCCGCTTCAAGTGTGGCCTCCACCACTACCTGACCGTCAGGCAGATAGTATGCGGGTATGCGCTGCCCCCACCAGAGCTGGCGGGAGATGCACCAGTCGCGCACGTTCTCCATCCAGTGGCGGTAGGTGTTGCGGTATTTGTCGGGGATCAGCTTGATCTTTCCGGACTCCACGCTTTCGAGGGCATCCTTGGCGAGTTCCGCCATCTTGAGGAACCACTGGGCGCTGAGTTTGGGCTCGATGACCGCGTCCGTCCTCTCGGAATAGCCGACGGGAGAAGTGTACTCCTCGACCTTCACGAGGTTGCCGGACTCTTCCAGCATCTTAGCGATCTTCTTCCTTGCGACGAAACGGTCCTCGCCGATCAGGATCTCCGCCTTCTCATTCAGGCGTCCGTGGTCGTCGATGATGTCGAGGATGGGCAGGTTGTGCCTCAGGCCTATCTCGTAGTCATGGGCGTCGTGGGCCGGTGTGACCTTGAGGCAGCCGGTACCGAAGTCCATCTCGACGTAGCTGTCTTCGATGACGGGTATCTCCCTGTTTATCAACGGGATGAGCACCTTCTTGCCGCGCAGCCAGTGATACCTCTCGTCCTCGGGATTGACGCAGATGGCCGCATCGGCCATGATGGTCTCCGGACGCGTGGTGGCTATGGTGAGGTACTCGTCGGTGGGGTTCCCCTGCCCGTCCGAAATGTAGTATTTGAGATGGTAGAAATGACTCTTCGTGTCGCGGTGGATGACCTCATCGTCGGAAATCGCCGTGAGGGCCACGGGGTCCCAGTTGACCATGCGCACGCCGCGGTAGATCCAGCCTTTCTTGTAGAAATAGACGAAAGTGTTCAGGACGGCCTCGGTGAGTTCCGGGTCCATGGTGAACTTGGTGCGGTCCCAGTCGCAGGACGCGCCGAGCTTGCGCAGCTGCTGCAGGATGATCCCGCCGTGCTCTTCCTTCCATTCCCACGCGTACTTGAGGAACTCCTCGCGGGTGAGGTCTTCTTTCGAGATGCCACGTTCCTTGAGGCGGGCGACCACCTTGCTCTCGGTGGCGATGCTGGCATGGTCCGTACCCGGCACCCAGCACGCGTTCTTGCCGTCCATGCGGGCCTTGCGGACCAGCACGTCGTTCAGCGTGTTGTTCAGGACATGGCCCATGTGCAGGATTCCCGTCACGTTCGGGGGCGGAATCACCACGGTGTAGGGCTCACGGGAGTCCGGTTCAGAATGAAAGCACCTGTTCTTCAGCCAATAGGCATACCACTTGTCCTCTACCTCGGAAGGATTGTATTTTGCTGCGAGTTCCATAATCATTTACGCGAATCCTACAAAGGTAATCATTTTTTACGAAATGAAGGGGTGCCGGAAGAGAACGGCATTTCCGCCAAAATGCTTATCTTGGCAAAAAGTTGTTAACAAATCCGGCGGCGGCGCGTCTTATTGTCGGACCGTGAGGAGAGCGCGCCCCGGCACGGCCTACCCATAAACACAACTGAAATGAAACGACTTTTACTTATCATCTGCATCCTGCTGCCCCTGGCAGCCACGACGACCGCCTCGGCAAAGTCCATATCCCGGAACGGCATGATGTCCTTCATCTCCGACTGCAGGCACTACGAAGGTGCAGAAATCGTCAGCCTCGGCTGGTTTGCGACAGGCGCGATCAAGAGCCTGATCCGGACCGCGGCCAAAGACGACCCCGACGCACAAGACGCAATCAAGTTTCTCAAAGGAATCCACGGAGTCTCGATATTCGAGTTCGAGGACTGCTCCGATTCCGACAAAAACCGAATCACAAGACGTCTGGACAAGCTTCTGAAAAACAGCGAAGTACTGATGGAAGTCAGCGACAGCGGCGAGAAAATGAACCTCTACGGCGTCTATGACGACAAGACGGGCTCGGTAAAGGACTTCGTGCTCTATACCCCCTCGGACTGCGCCCTGATCTGCCTGTTCGGCACGATTCCGATGAGCGACATCGCAAAACTCGCGGAAAATGACTGAGAGCCGCTTCAGCACTGACTATCTTTCGCTTGCGGGCACCCTTTACAGGATTGCATTCTACATCCTGGAATCGGAGGCCGATGCCGAAGACGCGGTACAGGAAGTCTACCTGAAGCTATGGCAAAACCGGGCCGTCCTCGACACCATCCACTCCCCCAAGGCCTACAGCATCAGGATGCTCAAGAACCTATGCCTGGACCGGGTCCGCAGGGCATCCATGCTCTCCTTCCCCGAAAGGCTTCCCGAGGCAGAAAACCAGATACCGCCGGCGGACGAGACACTGGACGCCAGAAAGCGCCTGGACAATGTCCTCGAAGCCGTGAAAGCCCTTCCCGAGCGGCACCGGCGCATCCTCATCCTCCGGACTGTCGAAGGCCTGAGCTACGAAGAAATCGCCCGGAGAACCGGAATGAACTCCCTCACTTGCCGCGTACTGCTCTCCCAGGCGCGCACCAAATTGAAAACGAAGATATGAAAAGGATAGAAGACATAGAAACAATGGACGAGGCGCAGCTCGAGCGGGCCGCCCTCGGCGAAGGAATCCCCGTCCCAGAGGGGCTGGAAGGCCGCATCAAGGCCATCCTCGCCGCCAGCGAGCTCTCCGGCAAGACCAAGGACATCTCCAATGCCGCCAGCGGGCTCTCCGGCAAGGCCGAAGAAAAAGCCAGTCCCGTGAACACTCAAACAGCTCCTGCAAGAGACACCCGGACCCTCCGCCGCTTCGCCTGGCCAGCCCTCGCAGCGGCAGCGGCCACGGCAGCTCTCCTGGCGCTGCCCCGCATCGGGAAAGCCCCCCTGAAAGACACCTTCGACGACCCGTACCTGGCCTACGCCCAGGTGGAAGAGGCCTTCCGGACCATATCAGACAAGATGAACTCCGGCCTTCAGCTGGCCTCGGAAGCCGGCGAAGCCGCATCCAAACCTTTTGAAATAATCGACAAAATCAACAGAAAATGAAACGCATAGCCATAATCGCAATAATGCTGCTGACCGCAGCCACCGCCCTTGCCCAGAACGGCAGGAACCTCTACCGCAAATACTCCGACGCCGAAGGAGTCAGCGCAGTCTACATCTCCCCCGCCATGTTCCGCATGATCGGGAAGATTCCCGACATGAAGATCGAAGATGACAACGTCAACCTCGGCCCGCTGATCCAGTCCCTGTCGGGTTTCTACCTGCTCAGCAGCAAGAACCCGGATGTCAATGCCAAGCTCAAGGCGGAAACTGACAACATGCTGGACCGCGGCAACTTCGAGATGCTGATGGAAGCCAAGGAAGACGGCGAAACCGTCCGGATGTACACCATCGGGGACGAGCGGACCATCACCTCCTTCGTCATGATAGCCCTGGACGGCGAAGAACTGACCTTCATCCTGCTAGACGGCAGGATGGACCGGGGCGACGTCGAGCAGCTCATCGCTGATGCGGCCAAGTAGGCGGCAACTACCCCATCATCTCCATCAGGGCGCGGGCGAGCTGGTCAGGACAGCTGGTACCGCGCCCTTTGCAGTCGATTCCGGAGAGAAGTCCGACAATCTCGCCCATCCTCCGGCCCTCGCAAAGCCGCGCCAGGCCCTTCGTGTTGCCGTCACAGCCGTTTATGATCTCCACCCGGCGGACGAGGTCGCCCTCCGCCTCGACATCGATCCTCGTCGAGCACGTCAGCCCGCAAGTCGAGAACGATGCCTTACGCACGCCGTTCTCGTCCGTATCTGAAAGTTTTATCACTTCGTACATACCTCAAATATAGCTATTCTTCCGGTAATTCCGTATATTTGGAGACCACATGTAACATCCTCTACTTATGAAACGTCTCCTTTGCCTCACGCTTTTGTTCGCCGCCGTTTCCATGGGCGCGCAGCAGCCGCGCCACCTGCTGCGGACAGCATGGGCCGCCGTAGATACGGCCAGCGTCCGCCCCGCCTCCTGGAAGCCCTATCCCGCCTACAGCGACCGCGCAGCCTGGAACCGCCTGCTCTCTGACGGGCTCGCAGAACAGGCCATAAAGGAAGGCGAAAAGTGGCTTGACTACGACTGGCCGAGCATCAGGGCCAGCCAGTATCTGGAATTCGAGCGCAGCGGCTCCCGCGCCGTGATGGAAGAGCCCTATGCACAGAACCGCAGGGCACTGAACGCGCTCATCATGGCCGAACTGGCGGAAGGCCGGGGACGTTTCATAAGCCAGATCATCGACGGAGTGTGGTACTTCTCCGGAATGCCGTCCTGGGTCGGCTCCGCCCACGAGTATCGCAAGGACTCCGGCCGGTCGCTCCCCGACTACCGCGACGTCATCATGGACCTGTTCAGCCAGGTCCTGGGGAAGCAAATCGCCGTCGCCCTGTATTTCTTCCGCGGGGAAATGGACCGCGTGGACCCATCCATCTCGGCCTTTGCCGAACATGCGCTCTACGAAAAGATATACAAGCCCTACCTCGACCCGGCCAAATGGCGGGCGCAAAGCTGGCTGGGATTCACCCGGCCCGGCGAAGATAAGCCCTATTTCTGGGAGAACTGGGACCCGCGCAACAACTGGAACATCTGGTGCAACTTCGCCGTCTCGTACATCGCCTGCCTCGCTTGTCCCGACAGGGGCCTGCTGCAACGCATCCTTGCCCAGGCGGTGGAATCGGCCGACAATTTCCTCGACTTCGTAAAGATGGACGGCGCCTGCGACGAAGGGCCCGCCTACTGGCGGCATGCCTCGGGCTGCCTCTTCGAGTTCATAAACCTCATGAACGAAATCAGCGGCGGCCGCTTCGACTGCTGGGACGACCCGCAGTTCCTGGCCCGCTGCACCTACATTTCACGCTGCAACCTGGGCGACAACTGGGTGGTCAATTTTGGGGACGGCATGGCCCGCGCCGCCGGAGCCCCCACCTTCCTCTACAGGATGGGTGTCAAGACCGGGCTCCAGGAAATGAAGGATTACGCCCTGTATGTGCAGGCCTGCAGCGACCGGCCCGACGTCGTCGCGGACGGGCTCCGCGGCTACGAACAACTGGAGTTCCTCCCCTTCCGTCCGCAGTTCAGGAAAGACTACCGGGCGGCCCTCGAGGCGGCCGGCGGCGACCTCGAGCAGATGAAACTCAACCTGCGCAAGGACATCCCAGCCTGGAACTGGTATCCGCAGACCCAGCATCTGATCGCCCGCAACGGGGACGGTCTCGCCTTTGCGGCGAAGGGCGGCCACAACGAGGAGAGCCACAACCACAACGACGTGGGCACGGTAATCCTCTTCATGGACGAAATGCCGGTGCTGGTGGATGTTGGACCAACCACCTATATGCGCCAGACCTTCAACAAGAAGGAGCGCTACACCATCTGGAGCATGCGCAGCGAATGGCATAACCTGCCCCTGATGAACGGCTGCCCGCAGCATGAGGGCGGAGAATACCGCGCCGCCTGGGCGAAAGCCGACGAAAAGGCCGGCAGCTTCACCACCGAGTTCGCCGGGGCCTACCCCGCCGAATCCGGCCTGGTCTCGCTGCAGCGCCATTGCCGCCTCAAGGGAAAGACCCTCAGCATCACCGACAGCTACGCGCTGCGGGAGCGCAAGGCCGCCGACGAGGAACACTTCATGGTGCGCGGCGAAGTGGAGCTCGTGCGCGAAGGGCAGATCCGCATCAACTACTCCTCCTTCGACGGCAGCCGCCACGGTTCAGCCCTGCTGACATATCCCAAGACGCTCAAGGCCAGCGTCGAGACCCGCGTGCTCGACGACCCGAGACACACCGCAGTCTGGGGCAAGGACCTCAAGCGCATCGTGCTCCGCAGCCGCGACGACGCCCCGCTGAAAGGCAGCTACACCATCCGGATCAGCAAAGTTATTTCCTGAAAAAAAAGTAGAGCGCAGCCCACTTGCGTGATACGCCTTTTGAGTGACCTATGGTCCGGTAAGACGCATCCTGGATCGTTCCGTCATCCTTGACGTATCCTATCGTCCTGTAGGACGCGTCCTGGACCTTTCCGTCGGCATTTATGTGCCCGACGGTCCTGTAGCCGGCGTCCTGCACGGTCCCGTCCGACTTGAGATGGCCGACCGTACGGTAGCCCGCGTCCTGCACAGTGCCGTCGGACTTGACATGACCGATGGTCCTGTAAGCGGCATCCTGAATGGTCCCGTCGGACTTGATATGGGCCACCGTCCTGTAACCGGCGTCCTGCACTGTCTGGGCGGACACAACGACGGGCGCGGTGCCGAACACCAACGCGAGAAGCGATGAAACCAGCTTTCTCATGACAATCAAAGGGCCGGCGCAGGCCTAGCGATACTTCGTAAAATTGTACTTCTCCCTGATCGCGGCCTTCGTCTCCTCATCCTGATTGGTGAAATAGGCCTTGAACCCCGGGCAGAAGTTGATATGCCAGCGCCAGAAGCGCCCCAGGACCGACTTCGTATTCTTGTCATAATGTGCGCGGAACTTGCAGTTCTCGCATGGGTAAGTTGCCATTGTCCGGAAAAGTAATGTGTGAATTCTGATTAGTACTGTAACACCTCAAAAATAATCAATTGCGGACAATAATCCAAAGGCTGCGCTAAGATCGCCGCATCCTGGGGAGAAGACGCCTTGTGGACTTTCCTGAATTTCAGGAAACTTTTACGCAATCTTTCCTTAATTAACGGAAAGTTTCTATCCTTCAAGAAGGGATGTGACTTCGTTATCCAGACCGAAACTGCCGTAAATCAACTGATCCAGGTGTGCTGGGATATGGAGGACCGAGACACCCGGGAAAGAGAGCTGAACGGCATTCGTGAAGCCGCCACCTTAACGGGCTGCAGGAACCTGACCATTGTCACGCGCGACATTGAAGAAGATGTCCAGGATGCACTGGGCATCATCCACATTGTTCCTGCCTGGAAATGGTTCCTCCACGTTGTCACAGAAAACCGGAGTTTCCAGTCACAGACTCCACCAGTTTTTGACAGATATTTTGCAATCTGTCAAAAATTGGCTAATTTTGACACTTGAAAAGAAAAATGTCAAAATGGAAGCATACGACAGGCATATCCCTTACAACAACCTTCCTCCCCTTCCTCCGGACCAGAGTATATTTATGGATAAGGATGTCGAGGGTAAACTGTTACAGGCAAGCAGGCGACTTGCAGAGTTGAAAGGCATGGCGGCTACGCTCCCGAATCAGTCCATCTTCGTCAATACGATTGCTCTGCGGGAAGCCAAGGCCAGTAGCGCCATTGAGAATATCTTCACCACAGATGATGAACTATACCGCAGTTTGTCATACCAGGAAGATGACTACCTGGAAGGTCCGGCAAAGGAGATCCTCCACTACAGGGAAGCTCTATGGAAGGGATATCAATGCATTATCAAGGAGCGGAACCTTACTGTTGAAACGATAATCGATATCTTCCGCCAGGTCAAACAGACCCACGACGGGATTCGTCCATATCAGGCAGAGACAGTTATTAAGAAGAGAGGCTGGGGCTCGCTGATCGCAGAAACCGTCTACACTCCCCCAAGAGGGAAAGGCGTCGTAGAGAAGAAAATGGCCGAATTGATAACCTTCCTTAATGACGACACCAGCTTCCCCCTCGACCCTCTCCTCAAAATGGCAATGGTTCATTACCAATTTGAAGCCATACATCCATTCCGGGACGGCAATGGCAGGACAGGCAGGATTCTTTGTATTATCTATCTGATACAAAAAGGCCTCTTGGATATTCCGATTCTCTACTTGAGCGCCTATATCCTTCAAAACAAGGATGCCTATTACTATGCCCTCAACAGCGTAACCGGAACAAGGGACTGGAAAAGGTGGATTCTATTCATGCTCGAAGCCGTTTCCCAGACAGCTGAATACACGATAGACAAGATACACCGGATTCAAGTCCTGATGGAAAAGATGGAAAGAGTCATCCGGGAGAACAAGATTTCGCCAAACAGGCTCAACCTCTCCAAACTATTTGAACAGCCATACATCCGCCCAAGAAATCTTCTCTCTGACTCCATCAAAAGCGTCAATACAGCGAAGAAATATTTGGGTCAACTGGAAACGTTAGGCCTTCTCTCGAAAGAAAGAATCGGCAAGGAATACATCTGGTTCAATACCGAACTGATGGACATCCTGACCGATTAGTCCTCGTGGGCCTCCCCTTCCCTCTTTTGCAATCGGACGCGCTTCAAGTTATACGGCAGAGATTGTGCATAACGGAATGCTTGCCGACAAAGCGGTTACTACTTTTTCCTGAAGGTATAGATGATTGTGCCCTCAACCAGATCCGGAGCGTCGTAGTTGGAGTTGAATTTCGTCTTTAGTGCCGCCTTGCGTGCAGATTCAACGACCTCAGAATCAGTGATGGTAGCCCCCTCTGCGACACTGGTCTTTTTGACTTCACCCCATTTGTCTACGGAAATAATCACGGTAATCGTTCCGCTCTGCGCACCAAGATAATCCGGCAGATCAACCGTACCGATGACATATCTGTCCTCCAGACGATAGGACGTCGAAACCGTTACTTTTGCCTTGGCGGCCTTGGCTCTTTCTTCCGCCTTGGCGGCTTTCTCGCTTTCCTCGATTTCGGAGTAAAGGGCCTCCCAGAATGTCTTGGGCTGCCGTTTACCGCTTATGGTCTTCGTAGACTTGGCAATCTTAGCCGTGGCTACCATCAGGGAATCCAACTTCTGTTCGGTTACTTGCGCCTGAACTCTCAGTTCCTTTACTTCCTTTGATGTCTGGTAAGCGAAATAGCCCGTCGCGCCACAGATAAGGATGGCGATGATGAGAAGTATTTTGTTAGTGTCCATAGCAAATGCATTATAGTGAGTGGCTGCCGATTGGAAGCATACATCTTCAAAAACCAAAAATAAACATTTGCATACAATAATCCAAAGGCCTCTTGCATCCTGGTTTAACACAAGGCCAACGCTGAGGATATCTTCTCTTTCTCTTGTGATCCCGCTGTGCTCAGCCTGAGAAGAGGCAATCCTATAATATTGAGGACAGAGTCTTTCAGCGAATCTCGCCGCCCTTGATCGGAGTCATTCTTATGGAACTGTGTACCATCCACTTCAATGGCCAATTTCGCTTTGTGAGACACAGTATCATAAACGAGGAAGTCAATATGGGTCCAGGAGCGCGAAGCGTAGGACCGCTGCTCGGGCGAGAGGTTTGAATAGGAGGTTACAAGGTGTCTAAGAGGATAGTGCATTAAGATACCGAGATGAGAAAGACCATTCTCCTCAATCGTCTCCCGAATCGCCCAGTAAGTCAGGTTCTCTGAATCAAATTCAGACACCCTTTTATGAGTTTTATAAAAATTTAGTAATTCCCGAGTATAATCCTCATAAAGCAAATCGAATATAGAAGATATCTCGCTCTCTACGCTCTTTCCTTGGTAGTATTCAATGTAATCAATGAGATCTCGAATATTGGAATCCGGTTGTTCATCTGCGGAGACAACCAACGTAAACTGTTTTTTGGCACGGGATACTGCTACGTTAAGCAAATGCGGATCATCTGTAAACTCTTGGACCTGATTATCCACCGTCGAAAGGATAATAGCGTCATCTTCCCGCCCCTGAAACTTGTGGACAGTAGCCGCAACATATGGCCTCTCCAAAGCCTTGAGGGCTGCATGCAAAGCATTAACTTGATTATTGTAAGGCGCTATGATACCAATATCAGTAAATTGCTCCTCCAACGCAGGCAGGACTTCTTTAGTTATTGTTTCAATTTGACGGAGATTGACTGTTCGTCGGGCGTGGTTACCCTTCACCGTCCTGACCACCTGGATGGACGAGAAATCGCTCTCACTCTTCTTCATCGGAATGAGTTCGCCATTGTAGAACTGCTTGCTGCAAAAACCAATAATGAGAGGGTCACAGCGATAGTGTTCACGTAAAAGAGTCTGTGGAATATTGGGATAAAGCGCGCAAACTGATGACAAGAAACTATTGGTGGAATAACGATATGCCTCCGAGATTCCATATTTTGCAAAAATGGCGCTTACAATCTCCTCTGTACGGATATCCACCACATTGGGTAATTGCTTCAGGTCGCCAACAATAACGGCATTTCTTGCGCAACTCAACGCCAATGCACCAGCTGCTATATCTACCTGGGAAGCTTCGTCCATGATCAAGTAGTCAAACTTGTATGCTTGATTGATGTTCGAAGTTGCGGAGAATGTTGTGCTGAGAATAATCGGGTACTCCTGAAGGAACACCTTTGTTCTCAGATAAATTTCATCCGCTTGAAATACAGGCCTTTCTTTGTTATTCTTGAACGTTCTGAATAAATGGTCTTTAAGGACGAGCATCGATAATTCCCTCAGACGATCATTCTTCGCGTCCGCGTCTTTTACGAGCTCTTCGTAACGCGAGCATATTTGCTCCAGTTCATTGATCTTCTTACTAACGAGCAGGTACAGAAGTTCATCTGGGGCGTCTTCTGTTGAAGGTAGCCGGTTATAACGCAACCGGAACCGTGTCCACCAAGACAGACGATGCTTACGTTCCATCTCATGACTGGCAAGGTGCGTGTATTTCTCAAGCTTCTTGGTTGGCCACACACCTTTGCTCTCATACTTCTTCGGGAAGCGCTCTAACTGTCGTTTATATTCGGCCAACTTCTGGGAATAAACAGCCAACTTTTCCTGGCGCTCAAAGACTTCCTGCAGTTCACGAGAGAGAGCAACTGCTTCCTGACGTATCTTTACAGGATCCGCCGATTTCCAGCTCGCCATATCCGGATAGGTACCAGTCTGATTCTCCACAAATTCCTTTTTATTGCTGGAACGACCCAGTTGGGCACACAGAAAACCCAGGCCACAGTTGTCCAGCTTCTCCCTCACGTTTTCAACTGCAGAATTGTTATTAGAGACAATCTCCATTGTCTTGCCGTCAAGCAGAAGATTCGCCAGGATGTTGAGAATGGTCTGAGTCTTTCCGGTTCCTGGAGGCCCTTGGATGACGCTAAGATTGTTCTCCAAGGCATTTCGGACGGCTTTATACTGGCTTCTGTTACATCCAAAAGGGAAAATCGGAGCACTCTTAATTGCCGATAAATTCTTGTAAGTCTCGACATTGAGATAGGCTTCGAGAAGGGAGTTCTTTGCCACAAACTCCATCTTGGAGTATTTGTCCGCCAGGCTGACCGTCTTGTCGTCGTCTATAGGGATAACGTTATACTTAGCTACTTCCTTCAGATATTCCCAAACGTTGATGGATCGATTATTATCGATATGTTCCTCAATAGAGATGTAACCGGCCTGATAGTTCTTCCCGGTTCCGTTCTCATAGATGACTCTATATGCGTTGTTTTCGCGACCCTCGAACACCCTCACGCCCAAAACGTGGAAAAAGGCCTCGTGGTCTGAAGTACGAGTGATGCGAAAAGGCGGCTCCAACTGCCGGGTAAACTTGGCTACATCGACGTTGGCAGGATTATAGTATAGATAATTATCGCCCTTCTTAAATTGCACATAGAACTGTCCTTTACGCTCATCATAACCAAAAGACTTGATGTCGTCACGAAGTTTAAACTCTCCTGACTTATCCTTCAAGAATACTATCTGCTTAGTATTGGGCATACGGTCGGATGCAATGTGAATCGCACTTATAACAGAGTATCCCATAGCGAACTCTAATTAGAAGCGCAGCACACTTTAAAAGTCAAATTTAGCTAATTGCCTGCAATATTCCAACTGTGTCCTGTGCTCCAGTGACTTACGGGGCCCATGGTTATCCCGGAAGCTTCCCGTGCCAGGTTCGCTGAAGCCCGTCTATAATAACCGTATCCTATCCTCTATCGCCTTTCTGGTTATGACAGCAAAGTTATGTTAACATAATATTGCTCAGCCTTGCGTCATTTTACGCAAGGCTAAATAATCAATGCGCTACAGCTAAACGATTTACAAATCGACCCCGGCGCAAAACGGCCACCACGCGCCCAAAGGAAACGCCTTCCCCCGGACACCTTCTGCCCGCGGCGGCTCCCTTATTGCACATTCCGACATGAATGCCTATATTTGTTCGAAACAAGAGAACACGGTCGTCGAATCGGCCGGTAACGAAACCAGGAGCACCGCCAGCTTTCCCTCTTCTCGGGAAGCCGCTCCCTTCACAAAGAATACCTTTCGACTATCGCATTTTATGCGACAGTTAATTTCGTAGTCCCGAGGAGTTCACTTATTGGGAATAGCCAAACCGATAGCTTGAATTACTTCAAAAGCCATCGGAAATCAACACTACGATTGCATCGGATTGTTTTAATTATAAACTGATAAGCAAAGCATTATGTACATTATCAATGACGGAATTCCTTGCGGCAATAGTCCGGAGGATACCAAGAAAAGAGCAGAGATAATCAAGTCCTTCTATCAGTCATGGAGGACTTCGCACCCTTCTCAGAGGATTTATAATCAAAAGTTAAAGGACTACATCAATATTAGACAGATTTCCATTGATGAGACAGCCAGGCATGCATCTAAACGATACCTTTCGACTTTGGCCGTGCTGCAATTAGACGCCATCCTTGCCTTTGCCAAATTGATTAAAACCGGGAAAACAGAGAAGAGAAGGAGCCAGCAGGCATTCAAGGCAATGCTAATAATGGAATACGATTGCCCTGGAATCGGAATGGTCAAACTACTTGTTGGTGTTCGTCATAAGACACTCCTTAAGGTTCAATACTGTATTACCGCCATTGAGATACAGGAATATAACAAAACACACCAATAAAGTGAGGCTCTTTACTCGCCCCTGTCAAGCATGAAATGAAACTCTTTAATCTACAAAAAAAGAGGCATCTCTTGAATAGAAATGCCTCTGTCAGTTTACCTCAGTATTGCGCAGCATCGGTTTACCCGAAGGTGGGCCCCGCCCAGGCGAGGATTTTTGCACTACAGCTTATCAGCCCCAATAACTGCGTCTTACTATACCGATGCAAAGATAATGCTTTCCCTCTGATTTGCAAACAGTGTTGCGAGAAACGATTAATGCAAAGGTAGTCCTGGAGCGCAACTCCAACGGAAAGTGGGAAATACGGAGCTGACCGAAGTTAAACAGCTAGCAGAAATCAGTTATACCGAAAAATCACCGGAAAAGTGTACGTGACAGCAACAGCTTTACCGTTAATCCTTCCCGGTCTCCATTTGGGGGATTTTGAGATTACACGTACCGCTTCAGCATCTAGAGACGGATCCACCCCTTTAAGTACCACCACGTTATCCACACGTCCATCTGCTTCGTGGATTCAAGCGTGAAATGCAACTGAATCGTCAATCTGGGTTAAAGTTTTAAAAATTTCATTTGGGGTTGAATAGCCCAGCCTTTTTCGAGGGCGGCTATTCAACCTCATTTGTATTTCTTCCAGGTCTTGGTCGGAGT
>JAEEGL014365151.1_pt1 | contig 39133 bp, 21 predicted proteins | sample 9134231 | NCBI WGS metagenome assembly JAEEGL01 (sample SAMN16246548, study PRJNA631951) | gut metagenome | biome: gut microbiome; feature: rumen; material: fiber-attached | host: Bos | place: Iran: Karaj | collected 2018-10 | reverse complement strand
GCGTGAGCTTGCCCTTCATGTTCAGCTTGTTGAGGAACTTCGACATCGCCTTGGCGGTGTTGAACTCGCCGATGCTGTCGAAACCGGTGTCGGGACCGAGCTGGTTGAACATGGCAGTGTTGTTGTCGCGTATGGCACCATAGTGGAACTGCTGTGTCCAGTCGCTGTCGGCATCCATCTCGGCCATGACGGTGAGGAAGCAGTTCTTGTACTGGCGTATCTCCTGGTTAGAGAGACGCTGTCCACGCATGGCCTTCTCGAAGATGACCTCAATCTGCGAGTCGGTGTACTCCTCGTCGTAGAACTCCTCGATGCCGTGGTCGCTGAGCTTGCAGCCGTTGGCGGCGAAGAAGTCGTGCCGCTTCTGCAGGGCGTCGACCATATCGGCGAACTTCACGATGTTGACGCCGCTGACCTTGGCCAGCTGCTCGACGTAGGCGGCGAAGTCGGGTTTCTCGATATTCATGGCCTTGTCGGGACGCCAAGCGGGAATCATCATGGGGTCGTCGTCGGCCTTGTGCTTCGCATACTCGATGTGGTTGTGCAGGTCGTCGACGGGGTCGTCGGTGGTGCAGACGCACTCCACGTGGTAGTGCTTCATCAGGCCGCGGGCTGAGAACTCGGGCTGCTTCAGTTTCTCATTGCACTCGTCGAAGATTTCGCGGGCGGTCTTTGGCGAGAGGAGCTTCTCGATGCCGAAGGCGGTCTTCAGCTCAAGGTGTGTCCAGTGGTACAGTGGGTTGCGCAGGGTATAAGGCACTGTCTCGGCCCATTTCTCAAACTTCTCCCAGTCGGTGGTGTCCTTGCCGGTGCAGTAGCGCTCGTCGATGCCGTTGGTGCGCATGGCACGCCACTTGTAGTGGTCGCCGCCGAGCCACAGCTCAGTGATGCTCTTGAAGCGGTGGTCGTTGGCCACCATCTCGGGGATGAGGTGACAGTGGTAGTCGATGATGGGCATCTTGGCCGCATGGTTGTGGTAGAGATCCTGTGCGACCTCGGTCTCTAAGACGAAGTTCTTGTCGTTGAAAGCTTTCATTGTTTTACTTGATTTTAGTTTTTAACGTAAATGTGTTTTTCTAACGTATATGTTTTGTTTTTATTGTCTGCGGCGCCACGTGAATCATCGTGAATGACACGTGAATGATATTACGCGAGTTATTTACGTATATTCGCGAGTTATTTACGTATATTCGCGTTACGCCGTAGGCAAAAACACTTCATGTCAGTTCACGTTACGCCGTAGGCGAGGGCGTTTCTTCCAGTAATTCGCGTATCTCGTCATCGGTGGCGAGGTTGAAGTCGCCGGGGATGGTGTTTTTCAGTGCTGAGGCAGCGAGCGAGTAGTTCAGCTGTTGCTGCGGGGCGTCGGGGAAGGCGCGGACGCTGTGCAGCAGTCCGGCCATGAAGGCATCGCCGACGCCGGAGGGGTCTACCACGCCGTTGATGTCGTGGATGGGGGCCTTCAGCAGCTCGTATCTGTTGCCGTCGTCGCTGGTATAAAGGAGTGCGGTGAGCAGATGGCGGCTGCTGGCCACCATGTTGCGCATGCCCATGAGCCACTTGCGGCAGCGGGGATACTGGCGGTGGAGGTCTTCGAACCATTCGCGGTACTCGTCCATCTGCATCTCAAAACGGGTGTCGGTGGCGGTGAAGGGTGGCTGCTGGCGCTGGCAGAGCCATTCGAACTCGATGGCATCGCCGAACATCAGGTCGCAGCGCGAGAGCAGCAGGCTGATGGTGGCACGCGGGTCGGCGCCGTCGTAGCGCCATAGATTCTTGCGGTAATTGATGTCGAAGGACACCTTGACGCCCAAGCGGTCGGCCACGTCAAGGGCCTCGAGGGTGGCGTCGAGCGAGCTGCGCGAGATGGCAGCGGTGATGCCTGTGATGTGCAGCACGGCGGCGTCCTTGAGTATTTCTTCCCAGGGCATCATGCCGGGCTGCAGCTCGGAGCTGGCGGAGTGGTCGCGGTCGTAGACCACCTTGGCGGAGCGCATACCGGCGGCAGGCTCGAAGTAATAGGTGCCGATGCGCTGTCCGCCAAACAGCACATGGCGGCAGTCAACACCTAATTCCTGCAGACGCATCAGGCCGGCACGGCCTACAGGCGTGGACGGCAGGCGGGTGACGTATTCCACTTGGTTGCCAAGTGTGGCAAGCGACACAGCGACGTTGGCCTCGCTGCCACCGTATTTGCAGGTGAAGTAATCGCCCTGCGACAGACGCTGGTGATCGTTCTTGGAGAGGCGGAGCAGCAGCTCGCCGAAAGTGATAATCTTTTTCAATGTTAAGTGTTTAGCGTTTTATTGTTGAGTGTTAAGTGAGTTTTCATTCTTCAAATTCTTCAGCGCTGTCAGCTGTTGGCGGGCGCTCTGTTGGCCTACGGCTATCATGCGCATCATGCTCTCGTTGCCAAAGCTGGAGGCATCGTAGTCGGGTAGGGGAGGATTGATGTAGATGTCGCAGCTCTTACGGTTCTTGTTGTATTTGGTAATGTCAGGCCGCGACATGACCCAGTTGGCGATAGGCCCCAAGCCCACCATGTCAGCCAGCGAGGTGATGAGGTTGTCCTTTGACTCACGGTTCTTGGGTTTCTCTTGCTGTAGGTCGATGGCGATGATGATGTCGGCTCCCATATCGCGGCACACATCGACGGGCAGGTTGTTCATCATGCCACCGTCGACGAGCTTTTCGCCGTCAATCTCCACGGGTTTAAAGATGCCGGGAATGGCCATCGACGCACGGATGGCCCTGGGCAGTGTGCCTTTGCTGAGCACCACTTCTTCAGCCTCCATCATCGAGGCGGCCACGCAACGGAAAGGGATGGGCAGGCAGTCGAACTCCACACAGCCTTTTGCGGCCAGCATCGAGTCGAGCACCTGTTCTACGCGTCCGCCTCGCAACACTCCAAAGGCTGAGTTGCTGTTGTCGATAACGGGAAATCCAAAGATGTAGGTGACGCCGTCCTTCACTTTATAAGGCTCACCGCTGAGGTCGGCGCGGCGGTCGGTGAGCAAGGAGAGCCATTCCTGCTGGGTGAACATATTCTCCAGCTCGGTGGCAGAGTATCCGGCGGCATAGAGACCGCCGACGATGGATCCGATACTGGTGCCCACGATGTAGTCGGGCCGTATGCCCGCCTCTTCCAAGACCTTCAGCACGCCCACCTCGGCACCGCCCTTGGCGCCGCCGCCACCCAGGACAAGGCCTATTTTCTGCGCCCCGACGGGGCTAAATGAGAAATGACAAATGATAAATGATAAACTCAGCAGCTTACCAATACCATGAAATGTGAATCTCTTGGAGCTCATGCCACTGTGTTTATCATTTATCATTTGTCATTGAGGGCGAAGTCCGCTTACTTCACCAGAATCTTCTGTCCCTTGACGATGTAGATGGCGGGACGCAGGTTGTTCACGTCGGCAGGACGAATCTGCGAAGCCACCTTCGTGCCGGCGGTGTTGTAGACGTCAACCAGCTCGTCCTGACGGGCGATGGCGTTGATGCTGGATGCTTCACCGTATCCTAAGTGATTGGCGGTAAGAATCTTGGCTGTTCCCGATGACAGACGGATGTAGCAGCGTGTGGCATAGAAACCTGTGGTGTTCTCTTCGCCGACAGAAACGAAGCGCACCTCGCTGTTGTCGCGTGCCAGCACACCATAGAGTCCCTGAGCGTCGGTCTGCTTCTCAGCGCCTTCCATCGTCACTTCTTCGCCACTCTGCGTGGTGAAGGTCAGCACGGCCTGATTCTTGGTGATCTCAGCCTCTTTCACAATTTTCTTTGTGCCAGCCTCGCCTGTGTAGTAGAGCATGTAGGGGGTGTTGGCCTCCAGGCCATCCTTCTTGCAGTCGATGAAGTTCAGCATGATGCGGTTGGTGCCGTTGTCTTCAGCGCTGGAAAGGCGCTCCAGGCGGCAGTCGCTGCCAAAGATGTCGTTCAGCTCCTGCTCGCTCAGCGAGAAGGGCAGGGCGACGGTGTTCCAGCCGGTAAAGACGTAACGGTTGACATTGACGTTGCACACTTTACCGTCATACTTGGCCAGATTAGTGCCATTGTACGTGCTCAGATAGAGCTTCTCCTGTGCCTGTGCACCCAGAGAGAGTGCAGCCATAGCTGCGATAACTAACAGTTTTTTCATAGCGGTAAATGTTTAGAGTTTAGTGTTTATTGTTGAATGACTATTCTGTGATGTTCGGCATTTCCAAACCGAGGTGCTTCTTGCGGTCAACTACTTTCAGGGCGAGGCCTAACAACAGGGCGGCTATGCCCAGGCAAGCTAGCATCACCAATGGTGCAGTGTAGTTATACTGCGTGGGATCGGTGACACCAGGATTGGTGGCGTCGAGCACTTTACCGATGAGTAGCGGGAACAGCCAAAGGCCGATGTTCTGAATCCAGAAAATGAGCGCATAGGCTGAACCTATAATCTTCTGTTCCACTAGCTTAGGTACGCTTGGCCAAAGTGAGGCAGGAACAAGCGAGAACGATGCGCCAAGCACCAGAATGGTGAGGTAAGCAATGATGATGCCGCCTACTGCAGACCCCTTGAATATGGGCAGAATGAAGGCAAACGTGAGGTGGCAACCGATGAGCAGCAGTGAGCCGAGTACCAGCATCGTGGCGGCCTTGCCCTTGTGGTCAACATAGCTGCCCAGAATAGGAGTGATGCCCACGGCCAGCAAGGGGAACACGGCGAAGATGGCTTCGGCCGATTGGCGCATGTAGCCCATGTAGCAATAGATGATCAGTGCAACGATGGAGGTGACCAGCAGACCGTATTTCAACTCCTTCTTTTTCTGGAAGTTGCTGGCGAATGCTGTAGCAGCCACGACGAGCATGATGACATACTGGACAATGGTGACCGACTCGCTGGCCCAGAACGAGCCTTCGGCCGGCTTCTCCAGCGTGAGGTTGCACTGCAGCATGTTCACGGCATATTTCTGGAAGGGGAAGATGGCGCTATAGTAGAGCACGCAGAGCAGGGCCACGAGCCAGAAGCCCATCGAGGTGAGGATTTGTCCCAGGTCCTTGATGCGGAAGGGATCGTCCTTCTCCTCGGCCTCGCCTGTCTGACCGTCGAGCTTGCGGTCCATAAAGAAATAGACGATAGCCATAATCAGGGCGATGCACATCAGCACCACGCCAAAGGCCACCGAGCGGCTCACGCTGACATGTTCGCCCAAGCGGGCAAAGTAAGGCGAGAAGATCATGCAGGTGGCCACCCCCAGACGGGCCAGTGCCATCTCAGAACCCATTGCCAGGGCCATCTCGCGCCCTTTGAACCACTTCACTATGCCTCGTGAGACGGTGATGCCGGCCATCTCGCAGCCACAGCCGAAGATCATGAAGCCGCAGGCAGCAAACTTAGCCGAGGCAGGCATGCCTTCATAGAAGGGCGAAACGCCCAGCTCGTCGAACAAGGGAATGTAGTTGAGGTTGTTGGTGAACCATGCTTCCAGACCGCTGCCTTGGAAACCGTCGCTCACAGCATACCATTTGATGACGGCGCCTACAAGCATCACTATCGTGGAAAGCACCATAGTGAAGCGCACACCCATCTTGTCGAGGATGATGCCGGCGAAGATAAGGAAGAATGCGAAGACATTGAGGAACACCTCTGAGCCTTGCATCGTGCCAAAGGCGGTGCTGTCCCAACCGCGCTCTGAGAGCATCAGGTCTTTGATGGGCGAGAGGATGTCCATGAAGATATAGCTGCAGAACATGGCTAAGGCCAGCAGCAACAGGGCTGTCCACCGCATGGCGGCGGAATCACGTAAAGTCTTTTGAATAGCTTGGGTCATTGTTTTTTTCTGAGTCTTATGGGACTTATGGGTCTTATGGGACTTATGGGTCTTATGGGTCTTATGAGACCTATAAGACCTATGGGCCGGCTAAGGGGTTATACGGGTATTTTGTCAATTCTCTTCTGGTGACGGCCGCCCTCGAACTCGGTGGCGAAGAATTCGTCCATGATCTTGCGGGCCATGTCTTCGTCGATGAAGCGGCCGGGCATCACCAGCACATTGGCGTTGTTGTGCTGACGGATGAGGTGGGCAATCTCGGGAATCCAGCACAGGCCGGCGCGGATGCTCTGGTGCTTGTTCAGCGTCATGTTGATGCCCTCGCCGCTACCGCAGATGGCGATGCCGGGGAATACCTCACCAGCCTCAATGCCGCGAGCCAAAGCGTGACCGAAGTCACTGTAGTCACACGAGTCCTCAGTGTAAGTGCCGTAGTCCTTATAGGCCCAGCCTTTCTCATCGAGATACTTCTTTACAAACTGCTTTAGGGCAAAGCCTGCGTGGTCGCTGGCCAGCCCAATGGTCTTTATTTCCATCTTTTTATTGTTTTTGTCATTGTTTTCGATGCAAAATTACAAATAAGAGTTCAAAGCACCAAATTTATTTGTAGTTTAGTTTAAAAAAAATGCCGCCGATGTGCACTTTTTGTGCATATCGGCGGCATCGTCTGTTAAAGATTGTTGACAAAGGCTCTGCAAAGGCGCTTATTCTTCTTTCTTTGCGGCCTTCTTCTTGGGCGCAGCCTTCTTCGGGGCGTCTTTCTTGGCCTCCAGTGCCTCCAGTTTCTCCAGCTTAGCCTTCAGGCGGGTAATCTCCTTGTCCTTCATCTCAATCTCGTCGCCCTGGTTGCGGATGGTGGTGAGAAGCGAGTTCAGCTCCTCGTTCTCAATTTCCAACGGGTAAAGCTGGTTGACACGATTGATGAAGTCGCCCAGGATGTTCATGTAGTTGGTGAAGGCATCGAAGGGACCGCTGTAGATGCCACGGTCGAGTCCCACGTTGCTGGGCTTGGTGGTCATGAAGCGGAAGTTGTTGGAAGCCTGCAGATAGTCCCAGTCCTGCATGATGCGTGGGTCGTCGGCTATGAGCAGACGGTCGGCCACGCTGTAGAGCTTCTGGAAAGCCTCGCGCTGCATGGCGTTGCCGAGCCAGCAGCTGACGTCGCGCTCCTCGTCAACCCACGAGAGTGTGTCGGGCACGTCGAGCTGGCTGACGCTCTTCACCTTCATGCAGATGTCTGTCGGCGTGCTGAAGGTGATGCCCTTCTCCTTGGCGCAGATGGGCAGAGCCTTGATGAATTCCAGAATGTTCGATGACAGCGGCTGTGCGATGCCGAGAGCGGAAAGCTCCATGAAGATGTTGATGATCTGCTCTTCCTCGGGCAAACGTGAGATGCGGTCGATATAAGCATCGGCAAAGAGGGGATAGCCCTCCCACTCAGCATTGTTGAAGCGCAGTGAGATGTCGTCGCTCAGCTCCACGTCGCGCAGCAGCAGCTTCAGGTTGGGAGCCTGGTTGCAGTGGTAGACATAGTGGGGCGACTTCCATCCGAGCACGTGCTTGGCGCCTTCAGTCAGCATGCCCTTGAAGCCCAGGGCGGCAATCTGTGCGCCGATGTCGTCGCTGTAGATGAGCGACGAGTTGCGGGCCACCTTCGGCTCTTGTCCGAAGTACTCCTTAATCTTCTGCACCTGCTTCTTCATGTCGCGTGCAAAGCTGTCTGGGTTGGCCAGTGAGGAGAGACCGTGGCTGTAGGGCTCGGCCAGGAACTCCACCTGTCCCGTCTTGTTCAGATCCTGCAGTTTCTCTAACACCTGCGGGGCGTGCATCTCCAGCTGCTCGATGCCGGTGCCCGAGAGGGAGAAGGCCACCTTGAAGTAGTCGCCGTTGTCCTTGATCATCTGCTCCAGCGTGTTCAGGGCGGGCATGTAGGAACGCTCGGCGATGTCGTTGATGCTGCGCTCGTTCTCGTAGTCATCGTAATAGTAATGGTCGGTACCGATGTCGAAGAAACGGTAGCGCTTCAGATGGATAATCTGATGTATCTCAAAATATAAGCAAATTGTTTTCATTTTTTATTGAATAGTTGTGGAGTAAGGAGTAGTGGAGGTATAGTAGATTACATCCGTCACGTCCTATCTCCGTTTTAGAAATGATTTGTTGTTATTCTGTCAGAGGAGCCGGGCAGCAGAGGTAATCTACTTTACCTCCACAACTCCTTACTCCTCAACTCCTGTTAAGCTGTTTCCCAGCCGAGCGTGCGGCGATAGAGTGTGCGGATCCATGTGCCCACCTTCTCCCAAGTAATCTGGTCCACCTCCTTCTTGCCTTCTTCCTTGAGGTACTGGAAGAGCGATTCGTTGGTGCAGATGCTGTAGATGGCGTCGGCCAGTGCGTGGATGTCCCAGTAGTCCACCTTGATGCAGTTGTTCAGAATCTCGGCGCAGCCTGACTGTTTGGAGATAATGGAGGGAGTGCCGCACTGCATGGCCTCCAAGGGCGAAATACCGAAGGGTTCCGAGACAGACGGCATGACATAGACGTCGCTGTCCTTTAGGCATTCATACACTTGCTTGCCGCGCATGAAGCCCGGGAAGTGGAAGCGGTCGGCGATGCCGCGCTCGGCTGCCAGGTAGATCATGGCGTCCATCATGTCGCCGGAGCCTGCCATGCAGAAACGCACGTTGCGGGTGCGGTGCAGCACCATGTTGGCAGCCTCGACGAAGTACTCAGGGCCTTTCTGCATGGTGATACGTCCGAGGAACGTGACGATCTTGTCCTTGCCTGTGTGGTCGGGACGTGGAATGTCCTGATACTCCTGCGGCAGTGGATAGACGGCGTTGTGCACGGTGAAGCACTTGCGCGGATCCTGATGATACTGGTTGATGACCGTCTGGCGTGTCAGCTCCGACACGCACATGATGCAGTCGGCCCAGTCCATGCCGTTCTTCTCGATGGAGTAGACGGTGGGGTTCACCTTGCCGCGCGAGCGGTCGAAGTCGGTGGCGTGCACATGGATGCACAGCGGTTTGCCGCTCACCTGCTTGGCGTGTATGCCGGCAGGGAAGGTCAGCCAGTCGTGAGCGTGAATGATGTCAAACTCTTCGGTGCGGGCCACCTGCCCGGCAATGATCGAGTAGTTGTTGATTTCCTCATGCAGGTTGCTCGGATAGCCTCCAGCAAACTCCATGGCGCCCAGGTCGTTGACGTTCATGTAGTTGAAGTCGGCGTAGATATGTTCGCGCAACTTGTAGTAATACTCCGGGTCCATGATGTTGCCCACGCGCTGCTTCACGTAGTCGTAGCTGACATCGCGCCAGGCTATGGGCACGGCGTTCATGGCCACGATGCGGCAGGCGTGCTGGCTTTCGTCGCCGAAGGGGTGGGGCAGGCAGAGCACCGTCTCAATGTCGCCCTGTGCCTTCAAGCCCTCCGATATTCCGTAATTTGCAGTGGCGAGTCCGCCGAACACATGAGGCGGATACTCCCATCCAAACATTAATACTTTCATATCTCTTTCTGTTTAGAGTTTAGTGTTGAGTGTTGAGTGACTTTACTTCTTTAGGTAGCGTGGAACTAATGACACTCAGCACTCAACGCTTAACACTGATATACTTTCATATCTTTTTCTGTTTAGAGTTTAGTGTTGAGTGACTTTACTTCTTTAGGTAGCGTGGAACTAATGTCACTCAGCACTCAACGCTTAACACTGATCTATTTTTGGTATGAATATTTCTCCAGCAGACGCATGGTGCGCAGAATCTCGGCCACGTTCATGGCAAACGACATGGCTCCGCGTCCGTGGAAGGGCGGGTTGCCGTCGAAGAGCTCCGAGATGGTGCCCAGGGCATGATAGTCGATCTCGTCCTCGTAGCCCACCATCTGCCGCTCGATGAACGACAGACGCGAGCGCTTGTAGAGTTTCAGGCAGGCTTCCATGTAGAAGCCGCCGAGCCATGGCCAGGCTGTGCCCTGGTGATAGGCGTAGTCGCGCTGTGTCTGCGGGCCCACGTACATCGGGTTGTAGCCGCCACTCTTAGGCGACAGCGAGCGCAGACCCTTCGGAGTGAGCAGCTCGCGCGTACATATATCTACTACGCTCTTCATCTGCTGCTGCGACAGGGGCGAATAGTCGAGTGCCACGGCGAAAATCATGTTGGGGCGTACACTCCAGTCCATCATGTTGCCGTCGACATAGTCGAGCAGGTAGCCGTATTCGTTGACGAAGGTGTCGATAAACGACTGCTTGGCCAAGGCTGCGCGCTGCTCCAGCTCGTCCACGGCCTCCTGGTCGTTTCTTTCGGCTGCCATTGATGAACAGAACTTCAGTGCGTTGTACCACAGTGCGTTGAACTCGACGATGTATCCCGAGCGTGGCACCACGGGGCGCCCGTTGGCTGTTGAGTTCATCCACGTCACGGCGTGGTCGCGTCCGTTGGAGTAGAGCAGTCCGTTGTCGTCGAGTCGCAGGTTGGGGTGTTTTCCGGTGGTGATGTAATTCATCATCTCGGTGAGTAGGTCGCCATACAGTTCGAAGCACTTCTCGCGCCCTGCGTGTTTGGCATACTGCTGGATGGCCCATACGGCCCACAGCATCACGTCGGGCTGTTCCATCTCGTAAATCTGCACCGTCAGCGGTTCGCCGTTCATAAACTCGCGCAGGCCGCGCTCAGCGGTTTTCATCACCAGCTCGAAGTAGTCCTGCTCTTCGATGGCCAGTGTCAGTCCGGGCAGTGCGATAAACGTGTCGCGTGCGCGGCATTTGAACCAGGGATAGCCGGCCAGCAGATAGCGGTCGTCGTTGGGCATGCGCTTGTGGAACTGGTGGGCAGCGGTGACGAGGCAGTGGTAGAAGTTGTCGCGCGGCACACGCTCGTCCACCTCGTCCTGGAAGAGTTTCTTCAGCGTGCTTGTCTTGATTTGCGACGTGGAGCCGCTGAACACGATGCTCTCACCCTTCTTGATGGTCATCTCGAAATAGCCGGGCACGTAGAGATCCTCGTTGCTGGCGTAGCCGCGCTCTTGCTCCTTCGGATACTCAATGCCGCGATACCAGTCGGGCTGGAAGATGAAATCGTTCTTCTTCGAGAACTGCATGAACAGCTCAGGATAGCCTTGGTACATGCAGGTCTTGATGCCGCCGTCGATGGGGGTGTACTCGCGGCTTGCCACCATGTTCTCATGTGTGAACTGTCGCACGGAGCGGAAGGCCAGGAACGGGCGGAAACGCAGCGTTGTGGCTGAGTGGGCGTCCTCCAGCGTGTAGCGGATGAGGATGCGGTCTTCGTAGTGCTGGAACACTACTTCTTTCTTCAACACCACGCCGCCCACACGATAGATGGTCGTGGGTACCTTCGAAGCGTCGAATTCACGGATGTACTTGTGTCCCTTGGGACTGTAATTGTTGCCCTGATACTTGTGGAGGCCCAGGTTAAACTCTGCCCCGTGCTGGATGACCGTGCAGTCGAGCGACGACAGCAGAACGTGGTTCTCGTCGTCAATCTCGGGTACAGGTACAACCAACAATCCGTGGTACTTACGCGTGTTACAGTCGACAATGGTTGACGAACTGTAGGCACCACTGCGGTTAGTACGGAGCAGCTCGCGGCGAAGGCTCTCTTCAAGATTCGTCATCACGGCTTTCTCAAAACGCAAATAACTCATGGTTGCTTTTTGTGGTTTTTTATTTGTTTGTTCAATTGTTTTTTAGGTTATTAAACGCCCAAAATTACAAACTTTTTGTCACTCAGCAAAGAAAAACTTTGACTTTTTTCAAAAAATAGTCGCTTTTTCCGTTTTTCAATTACCAATTGTCTGAAAAACCAGCTGTTTTTTGTATCTTTGCCGACGTTTTTGGCCATGAGATACTTCATTACGTTGAGTTATGACGGCACGCGCTTCCATGGATGGCAGGTGCAGCCCAACGGCATATCGGTGCAGGGAGAGCTGCAGCGGGCGCTGTCACTTTTGCTGCGCCAGGATGTTGCTGTCACCGGAGCGGGACGTACCGACACAGGGGTCCATGCCCGCATGATGGTGGCGCATTTTGATTTTAACGGTGAGTGGGGCGCAGGGAGCGGTGAGCGTATGGATGGCCGGCAGCTGGCCTACAAACTGAATAGGATTCTGCCGCAGGACATCGCTGTGCAGCGCGTGGAGCAGGTGCCCGACGACATGCACGCACGCTTCTCGGCGCTCGCGCGTACATATTATTATTATATACACACGTTCAAGTCGCCCTTTCTGCGTCATTACTCCTGTGAACTGCACTACGACCTTGACTTCCCGCTGATGAACCAGGCAGCGGCCATTCTCTTGGAGTATGATGACTTCGGCGCCTTCTGCAAGAGCCATGCCGATGTGAAGACCACACTCTGCCACATGATGAAAGCTGAGTGGCGTGAGGTGGAGCCTGGCCAGTGGTGTTTTGAAATCCAGGCCAACCGTTTCCTTCGCAACATGGTGCGTGCCGTGGTGGGTACGCTTGTCGAGGTGGGTCGCCACCGCCTGACGCTCGACGATTTCCGCCGTGTCATTGAGGGCAAGCGCCGCACTGAGGCCGGCGAGTCGATGCCTGCCAAAGCCCTGTTCCTCCAGCACATCGCTTACCCTGAGTTTCGTCACATTTAGTGCTGAAACTTTTTCGACCTGTGCGGATGGAGTGACATAGTTGCGTCGCTAATTAGGTCGGTTCGTTAACCGAGTTCTGTCGTCCCTTCGGGACTGTTCAACCCAATCCCTGCTAATAGGTCGGTCCGCTTTTCAAATGAGGGATTTGGGCTGTGCAGAAGAAAAATAGGTGATGTCATTGTTGACATACCACCCCTCACCCCTCCTTTGGAAAAGGAGGGGAATGGGCTGCGCCAGAAGAAAAATAGAATGATTATCCGCAATTACCCGATGGTGTGCACGCCACTATAGAATCAAACCGACTCCTCATGAGAATGTATCATGACAGCTACAAGCAAGGCTTGAGGTAGCCCTATTCTCCCCCTTGCAAAGGGGGAGTTAGAGGGGGATTCATCTGCGCAGAGGAAACCCACCCCCGGCTTGAAGATGTTGTCCGCTTAAGGACAACATCGCCTGTGAGGGAGGGGAGTAGTTACTTTTGCGGCAGCATGTGTTTGTCTGATAATGAATGAGACAGAACATGATAGCAAAGGCGTCCTTCTGCTACATGCAGATAATCATTAAGGCTATAAGATATAGAGGGCAATGGCGGCACAGGCCTCGGCATCGGCCAAGGCATGATGATGGTTGCGAAGGTCGTAGCCACATGCTGCTGCTACGGTGTGAAGCTGGTGGTTGGGCAGCGAATGGCCGAATTGCCGGCGTGAGGCAACGAGGGTGTCATAGAAGCGGTAGTCGGGATAGTCCATCTGGTACACCTTGAACACTGCCTTCAGGCATCCTTCGTCGAAGCGGGCGTTGTGGGCCACGAAGGGGATGGAGGCTATCAGGTCACGGCGGTCGACAAGCGGCAACTGACGTTCAGCGAAGAACACACCGGCAATGCGCTCCTCCAGCTGTTGCCACACTTTCGGAAACACGGGAGCATCGTCGGTATCTAGCTGGCTCAGCCCATGCACCCGCTGGCACCAGTAAGAATAGTAGTTGGGCTCTGGCTGGATGAGGCTGTAGAACGTATCGGCCACCTGCCCACGGCGCACCATGACCACTCCAACGGAGCAGACGCTCGACGGCTCCTGATTGGCCGTTTCAAAGTCGATGGCGATGAAGTCACGAATCATGCCCTTCTGTCTTCTTCTGAAGAATTCATCTTAAATCTTTTCGCAAAGGTAACGTTTTCCGAGTGATTATTCGTGCTTTTGCACCAATTATTATGATACTTTATGAAAGTTATAGGCAGAGAGAGTGAAAGGGGAGTGAAATGCCCTTTCACTCCCCTTTCGCTTCAGTCTTACGTAACTCGAATCACTTGTTATACTTCTTGCCATTGTCGATATAGACACCGTTGGCAGGACGCTCGTTGAGGGGTCGGCCCTGCAGGTCGAAGTACCGATGGGTGCCGTCAGCGTCGATGGTGTGGATGGAGTATCCTTTGAGCTCATCGATGCCTGTCGTAGAGGTCATGGGAATGTCGCCGTGGAACTGGATGTTCTCGCTGGCGTCAACACTGGTGGAGCCTGACGGCCATGTGAGAATCCTGCAGTTTCAAGGCATCATGGGTTTTAAAAGTTTCCTGCCGAGAAACCATCGGTTTCTCGGCAGGAAACCAAAGGTTTCTCGGCAGGAAACTTATTGCATAAAAGCCCCAGATGGCAAAAAGACACATGCTGTACGGATGGAGTGACATAGTTATGGCGCGAAACAGGTCAGTTCGTTACCCGAGTTCTGCCGCCCCTTCAGGGCTATTTGCCGTTCCTTGACCGCCGCAGGGACCCCCGTGAGGCACTCCCCTCTTACGGGGAGGGTTTAAGAAGGGAATGGCTGCGCCGTCACATAGCTGCCGCAGAGGTAACTTATTCCCCCCCTTGAAAAGGGGGGGCTGGGGGGGATTCACCTATGCGCAGATGAATCCCCCTCTAACTCCCCCTTTGCAAGGGGGAGAATAGGGCTACCTCAAGCCTTTGACTATCGAATGTATTCAACTATCAACTCACATAGATAGCGACGTAACTATGTCATAATTCCATCCGTACAGGTTGAAATTGCGGACTGTGCGGATGAAATAAGACACAGCGGGCGAAAGTGCTGCATTTCGTCACTTTCGCCCGCCTAAAAGAAGAAGTGGAAAATGTCTACTTGACGACCTTCTTGCCATTCATGATGTACAGCCCCTTGTCAGGCTTGCCGCTGAGCATGCGTCCCTGCAGGTCGAAGTAGTGGCAGGTGCCGTCGGCCTCGATGGCTATGAAGGTAGGTGGATGGGCCTGGGCAATGGTCTTTGTGCCGAGGAAGAAGAGGGCCTCGTCGTCAGAGGCGATGCTCACCTTCAGCGTGCCTGTGGCCGTGTTGATGACGGTGAGTGTGCGGGTGCTGTCCTCCGTGCAGAGGCTGAAGTCCACGTCCTTGGCACGGGCATCGTTCTCCACAACGTAGATGTCGGGTGCCTCGCTGTCGAAGTGCACTCCCTAAATCGAAGCCTGACGACGCCTCAGTCTGAATGGCGCCATCCTTCACTGACCAACCTTCGGTAAACCAGCCGTAGGGCAGTTTGGTACCGTCGTTGAACCGCTCGTCCATCTGCTCCGTAGCGACAGACTGGGCATGCATGCTCACTTCCGAAAACAGGAGCAGCAAGGAAAAGAGTAGTGTCTTTTTCGTCTATTTTAGTTTAAGTTAAAAATAATTGTTATTTCATCGCAAAATTACATTGTTTTTTGTGTTCGCGTATGTGTTGTTAAGTTTTTTTTAGGAAAAAGTTTCGGATTGTGGTTGGAGAAGCCATTTTTTGTGTTAACTTTGCTGCGCCATTTATAGTTCTTCAGATGTTTTAATTAAAACAACCTTAGCAACCATGAGAACAACCATCATCCTCCTGCTCACGCTGCTCTTTGCCGGCAGCCAGCAGACCTGGGCTCAGCTGAAGCCCGCCAAGAGATACAAGAGTACCTATGAAACAGAATCCTACCAGAACGCTGGAATGATAAAAATCGGGCTGGGGTGGGCTGACAAGACCATCAAGGTGCCCAACGGCGGACAGGCCCCTGGCATCGTCACGCTGACAAAAGCCTTCAACGACGTGTGGCCTACCTATGTGGTGGAAGGCATACTCCAACGCGCCGCAAACCCCAATTTCACCGAGGAGGAAGATGATGAATATGGCGGTGGCACCATCGTGGACCGTCGCAACGGCTACCTTTGCGAGGACGCTGGAGGCAGCGACGGCGACAACATGGAAGCCTGTGTGTGGAAGCGAGACAACGGACATCGGCTGTTTGCCATACAAGTGAGCAGCAACTGCGACCCCGACTTCTCGGTCATCTGCTTCTACGACTACGACCCGGCCACACAGACACTCACACCCGAGTCGAGCCCCGTCGATACCTACCAGCCCAAGGAGGGGCGCGATTACTGGTTCTCACTCCCTCGTCACGGCAAGGACTTCATCATCACCGAAATGATACACAGCCAGCAGGTCAATCTCAGCAGCATCTATAAGTTCGACGGCCAGAAGCACGTCTATAGCAGTCAGAAGAGCGAACACTACGACTGAGAAGCGTCTCGCTTGCGGCTGGCTTTATCAAGTGTGGCTGCTCGTAGGCAGGGGCACCGCCCCTGCATCCCCTAACGCCGCCGCCCCCTGCACAGCGCGTTTTTTTCTGCTGTTTTTCTTGTCATATTCACAGAAAATGATTATCTTTGCGCCGTTGGCATCATGAACTAAGCGTTAAAAGACTATGAAAGTAGGAATTCCCAAAGAGATTAAGAACAATGAGAACCGCGTGGGCATGACCCCTGCGGGAGTGTCGGAATTGGTGCGTCATGGCCACGAGGTGAGCGTGCAGCACACAGCCGGCGAGGGCAGCGGATTCGCTGACGAGGAGTATGTGAAGGCTGGTGCCCGCATCTTGCCCAGCATCGAGGCGGTCTATGGCGAGTGCGACATGATAGTGAAGGTGAAGGAACCCATCGAGCCGGAGTACAGTCTGGTGCGGCCCGGCCAGCTGCTCTTCACCTATTTCCACTTCGCCTGCGAGAAAGAGCTGACCGAGGCCATGCTCAAGAGCGGCGCTGTCTGCCTGGCTTATGAGACGGTTCAGTTGCCTAACGGCACGCTGCCCCTGTTGCAGCCCATGAGCGAGGTGGCCGGACGCATGGCCACGCTCAACGGAGCCTATTACCTGCAGAAGACTAAGGGCGGCAAGGGCAAGCTTATCAGCGGTGTGCCCGGTGTCAGTCCTGCCCGTGTGTTGGTGCTCGGCGGTGGGGTGGTAGGCGAGGCTGCCGCGCTGATGGCCGCCGGACTGGGCGCCGATGTGACCATTGCCGACATCTCACTGCCACGTCTCCGTCAGCTCGACATCGAGACACCTGCCAACGTGCACACGCTCTACTCGTCGGAGCACAACATCCGCAAACAGTTGCCCACGGTCGACATCGTGGTGGGCAGCGTACTCGTGCCGGGCGACAAGACCCCGCACCTCATCACAAAGGAAATGCTGAAGCTGATGGAGCCCGGCACGGTGCTCGTCGACGTGGCCATCGACCAGGGTGGCTGCTTCGAGACCTCACGACCCACGACCCACAGCGACCCCGTCTACATCGAGGACGGCATCGTGCACTACTGCGTGGCCAATATTCCCGGAGCTGTGCCCAACACGTCGACGATGGCGCTCACCAACGCCACCCTGCGCTATGCCGTGGCACTGGCCGACAAGGGCTGGCAACAGGCCTGCAAGGATGACGCCTCGCTGGCCAAGGGACTGAACATCGTTGAGGGCAAGGTGACCTTCAAGGCCGTGGCCGATGTCTTCGGACTGCCCTACGAACCACTCGGCTGAACCGACATTTATGGCCTTGCCACTGCCTGGGTGACGTTTGCTATGTTCTTCTGGGCAGTCTCCGGTTTCATGGCTTCTTCGAGTGGGAGTCCTGGCGGGTTGATGCACTCCACACGCGAGAACCCTGCATCGAGCAACAACTGGCGGTCGCTGACACGGCCGGCCATCAGGACGACGGGAACATGACTGGCCTGGGCCCGCTGGAGGATGCCAAAGGGGAGCTTGCCCATCAGCGTCTGACGGTCGGCGGAGCCCTCACCGGTGATGACAAGGTCGGCATCGCTCAGCAGCGCATCAAAATGGATGCTTTCGAGCAAGAGGTCAATGCCTGAGCGACGGTCAGCATTCATATATTGAAGGAACGAATAGCCCAGCCCTCCTGCGGCGCCTGCTCCAGGCGTGTCCTGACGGTCGTAGCCAAAATGCAGCGCAGACTTCTCGGCAAACAGCCTGGCGCGAGCGTCGAGCATCGCTACCATTTCTGGCGTGGCACCCTTTTGCGGGGCAAAGACCTGGGCGGCACCATTGTTGCCGCATAGGGGGTTGCTGACATCGGTGGCAATGGTGAAGTGTACATCGTGGAGGGCACTCACGTCATCCCACAGACCGTGGCTGGCATAGTTGTCGATGATGGCACGCAGCATGCCCATGCCGCAGTCGCTGGTGGCACTGCCGCCAAGGCCCACGATGATGTCCTTGCATCCACGGCGCACAGCGTCCACGATAAGCTCTCCCGTGCCGTAGCTGGTGGCAACCAAAGGGTTGCGCTCCTGCGGAGTGAGCAGCGTCAGGCCGCTGGCTTTGGCTATCTCTATCACTGCCGTGTGGCCACTCATCAGATACTGTGCCACGATAGGCCGCATCAGTGGGTCTCTGACGCTGACATCGACAAGGTCACCGCCCACGGCCGCCTGAAAAGCCTCGAGCCACCCCTCGCCACCATCGCTGACAGGAATCTGTATCACCTCCTCGGCAGGCATCCTCTGCAGAATCCCTGCCGCCGCCGCCGCATTGGCCTCCTTCGATGTCAGACAGCCCTTGAAAGAGTCGATGGCAACAATGATCTTTCCCATTGTTCTAATCTTACTTGATGACCAACTTGAATGATTCTTGCGTCCCTGTTCCCGCTGACGCGCCTGCCCGCAGCTTTTCGTTAGCAAGTGGCAGAGGCGTGTAATTGTCGTGCAAAGATACATTCTTTTTGGGCATGTTCTATCATAAATAACATTTTTTTTTTTGCAATTATAGTGATAATTCAGCTTTTTTCCTTAATGTTGCCATTCTATTGAGCAACTCGACGCCAACGGTGAGGCATCCCCAAAAAAGTCCGAAGGCATCGGACACTCTGTCCGAAGCCTTCGGACGGAAAGTAACTCCTTTGAAAATAGGTTGGGACATCTCTGACAAACCACCCCTGACCCCTCCTTTGAAAATAGGTTGGGACATCTCTGACAAACCACCCCTGACCCCTCCTTTGGAAAAGGAGGGGAATGGCTTCGCCGTTATGTAGGCGTTGCAGAGGTAACTTATTCTCCCCCTTGCAAAGGGGGAGTTAGTGGGGGATTCATCTGCGCAGGTTGAATCCCCCCCTGCCCCCCCCTTTGCAAGGGGGGGGATGGCTGCGCATTGAGCTGCGCGGCGGGCAAGGCGCAGCAAATAGTCCCGAAGGGACGACGGAAGGCGATTGGTGCTCACCATCGTCTTCTGCCGCCCCTTCGGGGCTTGTTGTTGTGCTGCCCTATACAGGGGCGTTGCCCCTGCCTGTACTCTGCCGCCCCTTCGGGGCTGTAAAGAGGTTGGGACATCTCTGACAAACCACCCCTGACCCCTCCTTTGGAAAAGGAGGGGAATGGGCTCACGCCGTACCATTCCCGGTCAACACCCCTCCTCCTGACCCCTCCCCTTACAGGGGCGGGGGAGAGGCGGAGGCGCCTCCCCTTACAGGGGCGGGGGGAGAGGCTCGAATATGTGCACCACACAACCGGCGGATGGAAGGGGAGGGTAGGGGGGCTCCGCCGCTCTCTACGCCCTTGGAGCCGGCGTCTACGACCACTATACGCCTGGCGTCATGTAAGGGAATACAAAGGAGGGGAGGACGGTGCCGTCCTCCCCTCTGCGATAGGCGTGCTAGGTAACCAATGCCTCTTTGCGGGTGCAGTTTAGTTGGCTTGTTGCATTCTGCGATAGGACTACTTCAGACGCACGGTGCTGCTGCCTTGCTTTCTGTGGCGGACGATGTAAAGGCCACGAGTGGGGCTGACATCGAGACGACGACCCTGCAAGTCATAGAACTCGTCATCGTCTGCAGGACTGCTGACTGTGGCAATGCCACTGAGGTCGTCAAGTTGAAGCACGTAGGGCTGGCTGCTCGATCCATGCATTTCGTCGGTGGCAAAGGTCACGTCATCGAGGTTGACGATGAGGTCTTCGCCAGCGTGGGAGATGACGAGCGTGAGGCGCTTGCCTGTATCGGTGGGATTGCCGGCGACGGTCAGGTAGTAAAGACCGTCAATGGCGTCCGTCTGTCCGCGCAGCGAGGCATCGATGTAGACGCTCACCGTGGCATCGGTCAGGGGACAGCCTCCGGCCATGATGCGCATCACCATGTTCATGTTGTCGGCATAGTCGGCATAGTCGTCGGGATGATAGCCGGCGGCCCGTGTTGTCATTCGTCGTGCCGAGGCATATCCTGAGACGTTGGGGAAGATAAGCGTGCCGTCCTGCTGCGAAAGCAGCTTGTAGCCCTCTCCCGGCTCGATGGCGGTGAGGGTGCCGTTCCATTTCCCGTGTCCGTCATAGATGGCAAAGGCCGTCTTGCTCTTGATGTAGTCGTCTTTCCGTGGGTTGAGGTTGAGGAAGGCCTCATCGATGGGGATGTTGTAGTGGGAGGTGGAGCCTATCCAGTTCCATCCCTCATGGATGCCGATGGGCGTGTTGATGTCCGTCAGTTCCCCCCTCACGACGAAGCTGCAGGGCTCCGTGGTGTGTACCTTATACATCTGTCCCGCCTCGACGCGCTGCAGGGTTCCTCGCCATTGACCTTCGTATTGGTCGGCCATCTGGGTCTTGCTCTTGATGAGATCCACCTCATTGGCCACCTCTTCCATGACGCTGCTCAGGGCCCCCTGCCGGTTAGGATTGACGAAGAAGCTCTTCCAGTTCCATCCTGCTGCCAGTTGCATGTCCTGCTCGATGATGCGGCCTGTGGTGAAGATGGCGGGCTGGTCGAAGGTGCCTATGGTAGTGGTGGGCGAGAACACCTGATAGAGATGCGTCGTCTTGCCGTCGGGCAGGATATTCACGTTGGCATGTGTCAGGTCGTGGTCGGCATCATAGATCTTGAAGTAGATTTTCTCGTTGTTGTCACCATATACCACGAGATTGACGTAGAATGCGTTTCGCGACTCCATGTACTCCGGCTTGGCTATGCCGCGGCACTTGCCCTGCGCATCGAAAGCCGCCACCATGCTGTTGGTGTTCTCAGCTATATGTCCGTCGATGCGCAGCTGCGATGTGACGGTCATATTGTTTGCATACTCATTGGGGTCACACTGCCAGTCAGGGGCATTGCCCTGCACATTGACATGCAACTCACAGGTAGACTGGATGCCGTTCTCGTCGGTGACGTAGAGCTGTACGGTGTGCTTGCCGAGAGGAGCGGTGTTGTCGATGGTGATTTCAATGTCGATATAATTCTGCGTGGCAGCGAAGGTCCCCTCAGCATTGTCAATCTTCATCCATGAGGGAGCGCCCTTGACCTGATAGTTCATGGCCTGTGAGACTTTCTTCCATAAGGTGATTGTTTCGGTTCGGGTTTCCCACGTTTTCTTGGAGATGTTGAATGAACTGGCAAACCAATCAAACAAGCCCAGCTCGAAGTGAGCGTCCCAACTGATGCTGTTGCTGGGATTGCCATACATATCTTTCACTCCGCTCAGGGTGAAGGTGTAGTCGTTGCTGTGCATCTTCGCATAGACGCGTGTGGGGAAGTGGAAGTAGATGCTGCGTCCGTCGGTTACGATATCGTAATCGGCGTCGTCGAGTCGCATCAGTGTGGGTACATCCTTCAGGGGCGGTGCTGAAGTTGCCTCAGTCAGGTGACTGTTATCCTCGTGCAAAGGGTTGCGCATCTTCAGCTTGTTCGTTGGGTCGAACACCGTCTCCGCCGTTCCGCTGGCGTTGGTCTTCGTTGTCTCCATGGGGTAGTAGAGCGTGAGCCCTTCGACCAATGAGTCGGCAGGTATTTGCAGCCTTTCGTAGCGTTGGTCATCGATGAGGCTGTTGGAGCGGGTGGCCTCGCCGAAGCGGAACTCATCGATGTCGCCCGTGAAGCACTTCTCGAAGACAGGCACCTCTGCTGTGGAGACATTGCTCTCCTGTCCGCCCAAATAGATATAGCTACCCTTGATGGCCGGTATAGACTGCTCATTGAGCGACTTCACCACTTTTCCGTCGACGAGGAAAGTCGTTGATGTGCCACGAAGTGTAGAGATGGCCAGATGGTGCCAGTTGTTGTCGATGAGTCGGCCGGTGTAGACGGTCACGGTTGTGTCGGCTTGGGCATTAGGCACATCGTTGTTTCTGAAACGTGAGATGACGAGGTTGCCGTTCTTGAAGCCGAGGCTCACGTTGTTGGTTGTACTGAAGAGCGTGGCATTGTTGTTTGTATTCACGCTGGCATCGGCCCTGAACCACATCTCTGCCATGAAGTTGTCGTCGGGCGAGAGCGAAGCCGATGCAAAGGTGAGCTGCATGGGCTTTGTGCCGTTGAGGTGGGCAGCCAGATTCTTATTGGCATAGAACCAGCTGTCGGCGTTCATCGTCATCATTCGGCTTCGGGCACGATCGGCGAGTACTGTGCCGTGTCCCTCGTCCATAAGCCAGTAGCCCAGGATGTCGGGCAGATAGCTGGCTTTCATCACATCTTTCTCTGCGTAGGCCTCACGTACCGGTCGGTTGTTGCTCCACAGCGAGAGATGGCAGATGCGGCCTTCGGTGGCGGCGCTGCCTAAGGTGAGCTGTCCGTAGACGTTGACCGGCTTCACCGGCATCTCGAGGAAGACCATCTGCTGTTCGTCGGCATCATTGCTGGCCGCTCCGACGGTGAGCAGCGGCATATCAATGTCGCTGGCATGATAGTTGAGCGCCAGATGATACCATGTGCCGGCATTGATGGTTGTCTGCGAGACGTATGTGGTGTCACCAATGGTGGCATAGAGCTTTCCACCGTCGGTAGTGCCCAGTGCAATACGGTTCTGCTTTGAGCCGATGGCAACGATATTGCCGTCGCTCTGGCGGTAGTAGAGGAAGTCGAAGGCCACATCGCCCCGCAGTCCGAGGTCGTACTGTTGCTGGGTCGACACCTCGCTATTAGCCAGTTGCAGTGCCACGCTGGGCACTCCGGCCTGTGCCGACTTCACCGACGTATTGTTCTGATAGCCAGTCACGTTGATGTTCTCCTCCTTGCTCAGGGCAGCCGTGTTGATGTCCTGATTGAAGGTGAGATACATGTCGTCGGCATTCCCTATCTGGACGTCAACGCCGTTGACTGTTCCCAAGAGCTTCGGGCCGTCGGTGTCCTGGATAATCGTCTTGATGTCGGTTTCGCGTGTCACGTCTTCCTCGCCATATAGTGCAAAGGTCTGTGCGCGCAGCTCGTAGGTGCCGTCGGTGTCGAAGTGCATATTGTGCACGATGTTGCCTGTGGCGGGTAGCAGCTCGGCGTTGGGATACTTCTCTTTGTATTTCTCCATCACCCATTCCTTTTCCAGCGTCCAGTTGTTGTTGCCCTGCCGACGGTATTGCAGCCGCACGCCCTTCAGTCCCTTGAAGTTGCGGTTGAGGTCGCTCAGTGTCACATTCAGTCCGTCAGTTGTAGTACTATTGATGATGTTCAGGTCGGTAGTCAGTGTCACAGCTGCTGCCGAGGGAACGAACGAGGCCGTGATCGTCCTCCAGTCGCTGTAGATGTTGAGCGGGTCGTTGGTCGAGGTGAGACGTATAACGAGGTCGTACTTCGTCACGCTGGGATCTGTCTGCGTCAGGGCCAGGGTCTTGACCGTCTCGCCGAATGGCAGGACATAGGATGCCGAGCCATCGGTGAGCTCCTGCCCGTCGACAGTAATCTTCGCACCCTTCAGGTCCTGGAGTGCATCGAGCTGTAAGAAGTAGGCACTGGTTTGCTGTGTCTCCGACGTGTTGCTCAGCCTCAGCTTGAAATAAGCTGTCTCGCCTGTCGGTACATCGCTGACGGTGGAATTGTCTATCAGCAGGTCGCAGTTCTCAATCTTTGCCGTGGGCGCATCAATCTGCCGGCCTAAGTAGTCTTCGCAGAACTCCACCTTCGAGCCGCCCTCGTAGGGGCACATAGTCTGTCCGCCCTGCGTGATGAAGATGGGCCCTCCCTTGCCGGTGGGGTCGTCGTAGACGGAGATGCTCAGTGCTGCAAACTTGTTGGGATCGCTCAGCGTGTATCCCACCTGTTGCTTGACGGTGTGCTTGTTCTGTTCGGTTGTACTGCCCTGGTAGCCGCTCTCACTGTCTAAGAAAGTGACAATGGTTCCGTTGCCGTTGACAAGTGCATTGAGGGTGAGGGCTTTGGGTATGCCAACCGACCAGCTGTGTGTGATGTTGTCGAGGAAGGTGCTGTCGCGTGTGTAAGTGTGTGAATAGGTGTTGCCGCCCGAGAAACTGTGGTTGCCCACCAAGGCCTTGCTCGAGCCCATGGCCAGAATCTTAGCCCGCTCGTTTTCAGCCAGCACATCCTTCCATGCCTTGATATAGGTGTTGATTGAGTTGACAGAGTCCATCCTTATCTCGTCGGGCTTCATGCTGTTGATGACACGTGTATAGGTGCCGTTCTTTCCGAAGTCGGGATGGTCGGCGTTGAGCGTGGTGTAGTAGTGCAGTTCATTGTCGGGAGCCGTCGCGGGAATGGTGGCGACGGTCTCGAGCAGCGAGTTGCGAATCTTCTCCCAGTTGGGTATGAGCGTTTTGCGGATATAGTATTCGCTGAACACAAACCACGTGCTCTTGTCGCCCTGCTTGGCCACGATGTCCTCGCGGGTGTCAATCTTGTAGTTGCCCTCTGACATCTTCTTCAGGTAGACGTATGTACCGATGCCATAGAAGAGGTTCTTCGACGTGCCTATGAACGTGTCGCCGGCACGCCCCACGTGCTTCGTGTCGGAGGGTGTCTGTATGCGCTTTGAGAAAGTGGTGGTAGAGCTGTGATAGGTGTCCCATACTGTGGTGCTGTTAAAGGCCAGAAAGGGAGTGATTTCGTATGTGTCGTCGGTATTGAGGCCGGTCATGAACTCTCCACCGTTGATGACGCCCACACCGCCGCCAGTGGCAATGCCGTAATCTGTCGACACCTTGGCTCCGATCTTGACGGTCACGCTGAAGTCGGTGTTACCCGTATGGAAGCCGCCGTGGCTCTCACGGTTTGTCACACAGACGATGCTGTCGCCCTGCAGGAACGATGATGAAGAGGCGCCGCCCGGGTCGCGCAAGACATACTCAACATGGTCAGGATTCTTCGTGACGAAATTGGTGCCCGACGACACGCAGCCTATGATGATGCCAGGCAGCGACCCCGTGTTGTAGGGGCCAGGCCAGGTGTAGGAGCGGTTGTTGGCAATGAGCGAGACACTCATGTATCGCAGATGATCGCCCTGGATGTTCGGGTCGCCTGCCGTCCACCGGTAGCCCACCATACCTATCGAGTCGAGGCTCACGTCGAGCGTGGCAGTCTTCAGAATGGAGTTGGGCTCATAGCGCTCGCCGTTGTAGGTTATCAGACTGTCGGTCACCACGGTGTTGATGCTCATCTCGTTGGCAATATGCACCGTGCCGTCGGTCACAGCTATGGCCGTGGTGTCTTCCTTTTGTGTGAGCGGATTGTAAGCATAGTATGGTTCCTCGGCCTTGATGTACATGGTGTAGGTACATTCCTGTCCGAAGAGCGGATAGTCGCTGAAGGTATAGCCCACGAATTGGCCGTTGGCATCGGTTCTCAACAAGGGGTAGGTTTTGTTTTCCTTGTCATCGGTGAACTCAGCTGCTCCGAAAGCTCCCAAGGGCAGCGTGTCTTGCAGGATGACGATCTCAGGTTCTGCCCGGTAGTTCAGCACGAAACGGCCTTGGCTCTCGTAGCGACTCACTTTGCCATCGTCGGTGATAACTGTGTCGGGGAACGTTGTCGGGCGGAAGCGTGCATCGATGACGGGCAGGTTGTCGTTGAAGAACTTGATGTCGTTGTTGCGGCTTCCCTTGTCGAAACTGATTTTGTCGATACGGTAGCGCAACGGCGGCAACATGGCCGAGAACTCGGCGTTCTCGTCGTTGGTGTTGATGATAATCTTCGTCGGGTCGTTCAGGTCGTACCAGTTCTTCGAGCGGATGCTGTCGTTCTTCGAGGGGATGAAGGTAGAGTCGGCAACGTGTACGAAGCCGTTCAGACCGTCAAGGCGCATGTTGAACTGGTTGTTGCTTTCCGTTTCGAGCGAAAGGGTGATGGTGGCACGGCCAATGCGGTTCTTCGTCATGTTGAAACCTATCGGAGCGTCTTGGCTGTCGATGCCGCCATTCACGCGGCCGGCAACGTTGACCAGTGTGGAATCAGAGAAATTGATGGTACCCTCTTCCAGGAAGTTGTACGTACCTGTTTCTGGAAAGCGGCTCGTCACATGGTCGGTGCGATAGGCTTCGATGTAGTGTTCGCCTATAGGCACTGCAATCTCGTAGCGTCCGTCTGTTCCGGTAATCACCGACTTGTCGTCTTTCATCACCGCAATACCGTCTATCTTGAACATGATGCTGTCTACGGGTACCGTGGTGTTCAGATAGCGCACCGTGCCGCTGTAGGTGAAGCTGGAGTTGTCGGTGAAGTCAATGCCGTTCAGTGCCATAGCGCCTTTGCCCACTACCACGTTGCGCTGAGGCAGGGCGAAGGTATGTATGCCCTTCGAAGGCGTGATGGTATAGCTCGATCCGTTGCCCACAAAGGGGATGCCGCGTATGGTGTAGTTACCCTTCTCGTCAGTAATGGCATAGAGACAATACTGGTCCTCAGAGGGCAGGATGGTGCTGTTGCTGATGGCTGGGTCGAGCGTGGCATGGCGGTTATTGCCGATGGCATTGGTCGTCGACACGTCGAAGGCCACTTCCTGCAAGCCTTCGTCGAGTGGCCAGTAGAGCTTCAGCCCCGTCTCGCGGCCGTTCAGTATGCGACCGTGGTTCGACCGTATGTCGCTCATGCTCAGGTTGCCCTCCCAGATGCGGATGTCTTTCAGGTAGCCACGGAACTGGCCTGCACCGAAGCTGACGGTAGCCGAATCGGTGGTCACCTCGTCCTGACGGAGGCGCTGCGTGACAGTGCGTGTCGAGTCGGCATTGATGATGACAGTGGCCATGGCATCCTTAATCAGGATAGAGACGTGCTCCCACTGGTTTTTCTCCACCGGTGCCGAGACAGTGCCCATGCCTGGCAAGGTGACTAATGGCACGGTGGCGGCGTCGCTCTCGTTCATCACCCAGAGCTGGATGGTAATGGGATCCTTGCTGTTGACGAGCTTGCCGATGGTCTTCGCATTGTCGGTCCAGCAGATGCCCGAGGTCTCGGTCTCTATGTGTTTCGAGTAGTTCTGCAGTTGACCGTCAAGTCCTTCATCATTGCTCTTCAAGCTGATGCGCACGTTGTCGACACCTGTGTCGGTGCTGAACGTGACACGACCGCTGACAACTCCTTTGCACATGCCGTAGCCCACCTGTTCGATAGCGTTTGAGAAAACATATTCCTCCCGGTTCTTGCAGTCGGGCACCTGAGCCGTGACACGGTAGCTGTAGTAGCGCCCTGCCTCAACGGTCTCATCATCGTAGGTGTAGTGGTCGGCAGTGCCGCTCAGTGAGGTCAGCTTCTGCCAGTCGCTCTCGTTTCGACTGCTGGCATAGCGCCGCTCAATAAGATATTGTGTGGGGCTGTTGCCAACCTTGTGCACATCCCAGCTCACGTTGACTGTTGTCTCGTTCTTGCCTTTCGACACGTCGACGGCCTGCACTATCGTCTTGTCGAGCAACGTGGCCTTGATAGGCTCTGAGACGAAGGTTGAGTCGGCCGAGGTGACTTCAATACGGTAGGAATACTGTTCGCAGCTCTCCACATCCTCGTCTACGTAGGCAGGGCGTTTGTTGGCCGACGGGTTGGCCGGTCCGCTTACCTCGTCGCTCACCTTGTCCCATTTGTCGGGGCCGTCGCTGGCACGGTTGCGGAAGACAATGAAGTCAACATTGCCATTCGTACCCGGAATGCGGGTATAGCTCCACGTGACGCGTATCTTGTCCTTCACGCTCATGTCCTGTTTCATGTCGTTGTAGGTCATCGACGGGTCGGTGCTCGTTATCTGGCTGCTCCAAGCATCGACGGGCAATGTCTCAGTAAGTGCTGAGGGCATGGAATAGTTGCCGTCTTTCTCCCAGGCATTGGGTACACCGATGACACGATAAGTGTAGTATTTGCGGTAACGCACATCGTCGTTGTCACGCACGGTATAGACGAAATCGTTGTTTTTCTTCGCCTGCACTTCATTGATGTAGACCCACTTTGCGTTTTTGGCCGGTGTGCCTCTGTCGTCGGTACACTCACGCCTGTAGATGAAATAGGTTATCTCCAGCTTGTTCTTGTCGTCGGTCCAGTTCTCGTTGCGCCATCGCAGGGTATTCTGCATGCGGAACTGGTCGAACTCGATGGTGATGTCTTTCGGATAGAGCAGTCCAGCCATCTTGCTGTTTGTCTCGGTTATCATGTTCGAATAGCCAACCACATAGCCCTCCTTCGTAGCCACGGTGCCTTTCTCAGTCAGCGTGTAGGTGTAATCATATCCCTCGCGTGAGTTCTCATAGTCGGGCAGGTCGATGACTACCCCCTGCTCATCGCGGTTGAGGTTGAGTGACAGATCGGCGGTGACAGTGGCTCGCGTCACCTTGTTCTCCACTTTCACGTGGTAGCTCTTCTCCATCTCCGGTTTTCCAGAATACCAGCTGCCGACGGTATAGTTGTCCATGTGGGTAAACTCACTGGCTGTACCCTGAACGGCGAATCGCATCTGTCCCGGCTTGTAGTAATTAGCGCTGACGGTGTACTGTTCGCGCCAGTCTATCTTATACGTCTTGTAATAGGTGTAGTAGATGTGATCCCAGTCGTCAGAGAAGAATCCGTCGTCGAAGAAATGCTCCTGCCGGTAGATGATGATCTGGAACGACTTGTAGTTTTTCAGCATCTCGGTCGAGGGGTAGTAGTGTATGCGGGCGCGGCCAGGATTGCTGCTGCCTACCACGGTGGCCATGCCGGCATTGGCTTGGGCTCCCGTAGTGTTGAACGTCCACTTACAGTCTTCGTTCCAGGCATTCTGCTTGATCTCGCCCACTTTGATGCGTCCCGTGCCATAGTCGACGAAGAGCTCGGCATGATCGGGGCTTGCCTTGATTTGACTACGGTCTTTGGTGTTAATGTACTTATCCTTCGGGTCGCGGAAGAGATTGACGGTGAAGTCGACGTAAGGCTTCTCGCGCGTCACAGTTCCCGTGCCGTCGTTAGTCTTGAAATATTTCCAGTAGCCGCCACTCAGATAGGCATCGTTGAGCCGGAACTTCTCCTGTTGGTCGCGGCCTGTATCAGCCGTCCAGCGCACGTCGTCGGTTGTCTGGTCGGTCATATAATACTGATGCCACAGGGCGTATGCATCGCTGGCGCAAATCATGTAAACGGCCAGCAACAGGGCTTTTAGTATTCTCATGATAAGATGTGTTTCAGTGGGTTATTTCGATGCTATTTCGGGTATGATAAGCTGTAGGATGTATGGGTTGGCCGTATTGCCGATGGTGGTGTCATTGCCGTACCAAATGTCGTGTGGAACAACAATTTCCGTGTCGCCTACATGTATGGTTATCTCTGTCTCTGAATCTGCCTGGCTGCCGGCGATAGTGAGATAGGCGAGGCCCTGCGTGTTGGTGGTGGCCGTGCCTCGCAATGTGCCGCCGATATAGACGCTTACCTCGGTATTGGGCATGGGGTTGTCGCCTTTCAGGGGCTGCATGACGATGGTCATGTTGTCGCTGTAGTCGTCGTAGTGGGTGGCGGGGACATTGCGGGCATTGCGAGCAAGAGGAGCGGCGGGGGCGTCCATGGAACGGTAGACGTAGCCGCAGCCTGGCAGCAGTGCCATGAGGGTGCCTTCCCACTCAGAACGTTCATTAAAGAAGGCTGAGTTGTAGCGGTCCTTCACATAGTCGTCATACTGCGGCTGGGGGAAGGCTTCGCTGAGTGCCAGCACATTGTGATAAGGCACACCTATCCAGTTCCATCCAAAGTGCAGGCTCAGCTGCCAATTGCCCTCAGGCTTGTTGCCGGCGATGGGTATCTGGACGTTATAGAGCGAGTAAATCTTATACATGACGCCTTTCTCAATCTTCTGCTTACACAGGTCTCCACCGAAGCGGTGCATGGCCGCTTTCTCGTCGAAATAGCTGTCGGAGAAGGAATCCTTTGTCTTGATGTTGGTGATGGTGTAGGCATAGGGAGCGAGCAGCTCTTCGATGGTTTTGTCGGTGTCGAGGTAGAATGACACCCAGTTCCATCCACTGGTCAGCTCGAGGTTCTGCATGAGTTGGTCGCCCGTTGTGAAGACCACGGGGTTGTCATAGCTGCCAACCATCTCATCGGACTTGAATGTGAGGCTGGTGACGGTGTTGCCGCTGGCATCGGTAAGGAGTACGTCACGATAGATGAATCCGTTTTTCTCGTTGTAGATGCGGAATGTGATATTTTCGTTGTCTTTGTTGCCATAGACCATGAGGTTGACGAATCCCGTCTCGGCTGTCTGTGTGCCGTTGGCCTGAACCTTGTTCAACGTATAGTCGGTATAGGCTAAGCCACGACAGTTGCCTTCGTCGTCGAAGGCACCGACAAGCACTCGCTGGTCGGTGCTCCATTCGCCGTCTTCGGTCTTCAGTCGGCCAATGACAACCATGTTGTTTTCATACATATTTGTTTGTACGCCCCAATGCGGCCTGTTGCCCTCTACCGTGACACGGCAGGTGAGGGAGGTGCTGATGCCATTTGATTCGGTGAGATGGAGGGTGATGTCGTTTCTGCCGATGGGAGCCGTGGGCAGGATGGTCATGATGATATTGTCCATGTTGCTGCTGGTGGTTCCCTCTGTCTGGCTCAACTTCACCCATGAAGGCTGACCGCTGAGGGTGAAGCTGTGGCCATCCTCAATAGAGATGGTGTAGAGCGTGTCGGTGGCCGTCTGGCCTTTCTGCAGGGTTATTTCGTCTGCCCTCCCAAAGACCATAATAGAGGAGAAGTCGCACTCCATGAGCCATGTGATGGTGTCGGAGGGGTTGCCGTATTGATCGGGCACGTCGAAGACGTTGAATCGATAGATGCGTTCGTGCATTTTTGGCAGGACGGCATCTTTGAAGGCGAAGTAAATCTCGCTGTCGGAGAGGACGAGCGAATAGTCGGCCTCATCAACAACGTGCGGATTGGCAGGTGTGTTGCCGTTGGGGTCGGTCACCTCGACGATGCGCACATTGGCAGCCTGAGAGATGGCGGCCTTGCGTATGGGCTCGTTGAAGGTGAGGTGAATGTCGTTGCGGTTTGTCAGCGTAAGAAATCTCGGGATGCTGCTGACGCTCATGGCCTGTGGGCTCTTGACATCCTGTACCAGGGTGATGATGTCCGACTCGCGGACCACGTCTTCATTGCCAAAGAGCGAGAATGTTTGTGCCCTCAGTTCGTAGGTGCCGTCGGCAGTGAACCGCATGCGCTGTGTAGGATTGCCATCGGCAGGGAAGGACAGCGCGTTGGGATATTCACTGCGGTAGGCATCGTTAATCCACGTCTGCGCCAATGTCCAGGTGTCGGTACCCTTGCGGCGGTATTGCAGACGGACGCCCTTCAGCCCGAGGAAGTTGCGGTCGAGATTGCGCAAGGTGACGGTGGCTGAGTCGACCTTGCTATTGATGACTGCCAGGTCGCTTTCTATGGTGACAGGCGCCGAGGTGGGAACGAAATGTGCCGTTAGCGTCTTCCAGTCGCTGTGTACGCGCAAGCTGTCGCCTTCCGACTGCAGGCGGAGCATGTAGCTGAAGTCGGTCACACTGCGGTCGCCCTGCTTCAAAACAAGCGTCTTCTTCACCTCTCCGTATGGAAGGAAGAATGAAAGCCCTGTCGAGGGTATGGGTTTTCCGTCGAGCATCATCTGTCCGCCCTTGAGGTCGTTTGCCGGATGCGGATAGAGGGTGTATTTGCTTGGTGACTGCGTCTCAGAGTTGTTGTAGAGATGGAGGTTGAAGAAGGCCGACTCGCCCGATGGCACATCGCTGACGTTGGCATTTTCTACTGAAATGTCGCACTTCTCAATGCGCATCGTGGCCTTGTCGAGTTCGGTGCCCTTGTATTCGCTGTGGTACTCCACCTTCGTGCCGCCCTCGTATGGACACATGGTCTGGCCGCCCTCGGTGATGAAGATGGGACCCCATCCCATGGTCGAGGGATAAACCGAGATGCTGAGGGCGGTGAGCGCATTCTTGTCAGTAATGGTATAGGAGACGGTGTTTTTCGTCTCGCTGATATCGTAGGACTTGATTGTGCTGCCTCTTGTACCCTTTGCCTCGAAATCGTATCCCCATCCCACTTTGTTCACCTCGTGCTTGTACTTGTTGCGCACGCCCCAGTTGATGGAGTTGGTCTCTGTCTTCCCGTCCCATTTCGTTAGGTATCCAGCCGAGGATGTAGTGAGAGACTGGGTGATGGTGTTTCCTCCGGAATAGCTGATGTTGGTGGCGTTGCCCTTGCGCATGGCCATCACCTTGTCCTCCTCGTTGAGTGCGATGATGTTCTCCCAGTTGGCGATGTTGGTATTGAACGACGAGATGGTGTCGACGTAGTGAGTGACGTCATCGGGTACTACGATGATGTATGATGCCTTGTCGGTTTTCGTAGGCTTGCTGAGGTCGGACGCCCAGACGTAGTCGATGAAGTTGTCGGGGTTGGTCTTGCCATACTTGTCGTCGCCCTTCTTATAAATGGTATAGTAGTGCGGCCGACTGTCGTGTATCTGCGAAGGCGGCGGCACGTCGTTCCAGGTATCGACATGCTCGAGCATGTTGTCTCGCAAGCGCTTCCATTCGGGAAGGACCTCGTTGACCAGATAATGCTCTGAGAAATTGTAGCTGGTGCCCAACTCCATGGCGCTGGTGATGCCTGTGCTGTCGGTGAGGAAGATGGTGCCGTCGTTCTTCTTCGTGAACTTGAGGTATCGTCCTTCGCCATAGTAGATGTTGACGCCATTGCCGATATAGGTGTCACCCTTGCGGCCTACATGGGCTGCATCGGTGGCGGTGCTGAACTTTTCAGAAACGGTGGTAATGATGGTGTTCGACTCGTCGTGCACCCTGGTCCATTTGCCCACCTCGCCCAGTTTGAGCGTGTTTCTGGCATCGACCTCGTTGGTGCCCATCAGCACCGCATTCGCCACGATGCCTCCTTCCTTGAACTTGACGTATGTACCTGTGGTAATGGTGGCGACGTACTTCTCGCTGGCGCCCCATGTGCTTGAGGTCTGGTCATAGTCAGTCTTGATGGTGTCGTTCTGTAGTGTCGCTGACGAGCCTGAGCCTCCCGGGTCGCGCAGCACGAAGGAGGGCTTGTCGGGGCCTTTTGTCAGGAAGCGTGTTCCCGTGAGCAGTGAGCCAATGATATATCCCTTGAGTGCCCCCTCTTTCTGCGGAGCGGGCCCTTCCCATAGCGTCACCTTCCTGTTGGACTCCAGATTGATGGTCATGGGAACGGAGCGGTCGCCGCTGAAGTTCGGCGCTCCGCATATCCAGGTATAGACCACCGCCCCGTCTTCGGGCAGCGTGATGTCTACGTTGCTGGACTGCAGGCGGTCGCCCGGCTCATAGCTCTTGCCGTTATAGGTAAGTGCCGAGTCGGCCACGATGGCACATGAGCTTAGCGAGTTGTTGACATGAATGATGCCATCAGGCGGCAGCATCTTATAAGTCTTTGCCAAGGTGCCGTCGGTGTCGTAGTAGTCGTATTGCTCCTGCGCATAGATTTTCATGGTGTAGCGCTTGCCTTGCTGGAACACTGGCCGGTCGGTGTACTTATACGCCTTGAAGTCGCCTTCCTGCAAGTTGGGGTTGGCCTCGGCCTCGGCAGCCGTCACCGTGTCGAGGAGGCAGATGAACTTCTCGTCGTCGTCGGGGTCTTCTACCTCAAACATTCCGAAGGCCCCTTCGGGTACTCCGCTCTGTGCGACGAAGATGGTGGGATTGCGGCGATAGGCCATAAGCAGTCGGGCCTGAGCCTTGTACTCCAGCTTCTGGTCGTCGGTTCTCAGCGTATCAGCCCACTGGGCGGGTTTCTGGCGTGCATCGATGGCAGGCAGGTTGTCCTTGAAGAACTTCTCATCGTTGTAAGGAGCCCCTTTGGGGAAGGTGATGCTCTTGATGACATAGCGCAGCGGGGGCAGCATGGCCGAGAACTCACCCGTCTTCGGGTCGGTCTGTATGACAATGTCGGTAGGCGCATCGGCCGGATAGTAGCTACGGCTGTTCATGTTGTCGTCGCTGGTGGGGATGGGTGTCTGCTTTCCCGATGGCATCCTGTCGGCATTGAGATTGAAGCGATTGTTGGCTTCTTTCTCAAGGCAGAGCGTCATGGTGGCCACGCCGAGGCGGTTGACGGTGCGCCTGAAGCCGAGTGGCTCGGTAGCAGCATCGGCACCGCCGTTGATGCGTCCTGCCACATTGACGAGCGTGGAGTCAGTGAAATTGATGATGCCAGCCTCGAGGAACTCGACAGTTCCCGTCTCGGGATAGCGGCTCAGCACATGGTCGGTGCGCACGGCTTGTATGGCATGGCTGCCTATGGGCACGCTGATGGTGAACTGTCCGTTGGCATCGGTCATGACGGGTTGGTTGTTCATCATCACGGTGCTGCCATCTATCTGGAAGGTCACGCTGTCTACGGGAATATCGGTGTTCAGATAGCTCACCGTTCCCCGATATTCGAAGCTTGACTGATCGGTGAAGTCATTGTTGTTGAGCGACAGCGACTGCTTGCTCACAAAGCCGTTGAGTGTTGACGGCATGAACTCGTGCAGCGTTTTCTGCGGCGTGATGGTATAGTTGGTGCCGGTGCCGGTGAATGGTACGCCTCTGATGGTGTATTCGCCGTTCTTGTTGGTGATGCCGTAGAGTGAGAGCTGGCTGGCGGTGGGCACCCAGGTGTCGGGCTCCACGTTGACGTCTATCACGGGATGTCGCTGGTTCTTCACGCCTCCTGTGCAGGAAACGTCGAAGGCATGGCGCGACAGTCCCTCGTCGAGAGGCCAGTAGACTGCCAGCCCGGTCTCCAAGCCACTCAATGTGCGGTTGAAGGTGGTGGCCGTCTCCTTGGCTGAGAGCACGCGCGTCCAGAGCCTCATCTCTCGCAGATAGCCCTGGAACTGCTGTCCGCCCAGCGCCAGTGCTACTTCGTCCTTGTCGTCATAGTCGTCGTTCCACACATGGTCTGTCAGCGTGATGCTTTCCGTGTGGATGGTGTCTCCGTTGAGGGTAAACCGGGCAGTGTTGCCGTCGATGGCAAGGGTAATCTGATTGTAGCGCTTGGTGGACAGCGTCTGAGTGAACGGCTGCGAGCCGAGCTGCAGCGTAGCCGTAGAGTCGTTGCTGTCGACCAGCAGGCTGCTGAGCCCTGGCACGGTGACAACGGGCTGACGCACCATGCCTGGCAGCGGATGCACATAGAACTGCAAGGTGAACGGCTGCTGCTTGCAGGCCAGGGCACGCATGTCCTTGCCAGTAGTCTTCCAGCTGATGGTACCGCCATTGCTGATTTTCTGGCTGTGGCTGACGATGCTCACCTCCTGGTCGTCTTCTTGTGGCGTCAGGAGTATTGTCACGCCTTCCACGCTGCTGCCCGTTCCATAGCTGACGCGACCGCTGATAATGCCTTTCGACATGCAGAAGCCCGTCTCGCCTTCGCTGTTGCTAAAGGTGAGGGCCGACTCTTCTGCAGCACGCCTCTCGCCGCTGTCGCCCATGTCAAATGCACGGCTGTCTGTCTGGCACCCCTCGGTATAGGCTTCGACGCGATAGTCATAATACTGCCCGGCATCGACGTTCTTGTCCTCGTAAGCATAGCGGTCGGCGGTGCCTTTCTCGGTATGGATGGTGACATACTCATCGGTACTGTTCACCGGCCGGCGCTGTATATAATAGGTAGTAGTTATGCTGCCTATCTGCTTGGCCTGCCAGGTGACCATCACCGAATGCTCGCGATCACCCTTCGACACATCGAGCTTCGTGACATGCGAACGCTCCAGCACACTCATACGCACCGGCTCGCCCTCCAAGAGGTTGTCTAAACCCACATCATCGTTCTTCGCGTAGGTACTCACCTTGTATTCATAGACGGTGCAGGCATCGACGTTACGGTCGGTATAGGTGACGGTGGTCTTGCCGTCGTTGTTGATGCTCAGCGTCTCTATTTTCTTCCATTGTTCCTCGCCTTCGATGCGGCGGTACACGTCGTAGTTCTGCTTCGACTCTTTCAAAGGCAGCTTGGAAGGCGTTATCTGGAGGGCAATCTTGTCGGTCACCGACTTGTCCTGCACCACGTCGATGGTCATGCTTGGCGTGGTGACCACTTGCGTGGTTCTCACCACCAGTCCTCTCGACAGCTTGTTGGTGTCTTTTTCATAAGGGCGGGTGTCTACATTGTCAGCACCCACAAAGGGCAGCTGCAGGAAGGCGTAGGTATATCGCTTGTTGTAGGCAGCTATTTTGTCTGTGAACTCCGTATTCCATCCATTTCCCATATATCGGTTGCAAACGTATTTCCAGTCGGCATTGTCAAGACTGGCCTCGGCCGTCTCGCTGTCTTCCGGCGACTCGGCACGATAGACATAGACATAATTTAAGACTTCCGATCTTGGATGCCACGACAGTTTCACTTCACCTGTGTTGGTGTCGGCATAGGCGAAGGGAGGCGTTTGGTCCCTGAATCTGATTTCCAGCGTCCTGTCCTCGCTGGGCCAGTTGATATTGAATCCACATCTCATGGTGTCTCCTCTGTACAAGTGTGTGCCCTGACTGTAAGCCACCTCAGCATTATCCACCGCTTCGACCTGGAACTTCTCTGATGGTCTGTACCACAGCCAGAAGTCGCACAGCCCCTTACTTGGCAGATTGTAGTAGTAGGCGGTTCTCTTGTCATTGGCTCTCACGTTGGCAAAGCCTCCGGTCCAGTCGCAGCCCGCAATCTGGCAGCCATACCTGAAGTCGCTTGTCACTTTTTCCCTGATCGGCTGCAGGGCTGTGCAGTAGTCGATATTGAAAAGTCGCTGATCGCCAAAGGTGGCTTCCACCTCCGTCATGGACCTATACCTAACCGTGACGGGCGATGGCTTGTAATAGTCAATCTGGCAGTTGATGATATAGCTCACCCTGTATTCCATTAGGGTGTTATGCTGCATAGGGTCATTCTCTATCTTCAGGCGGAACGCGACGGGCTTTCCGTCGGCACTCTGAATCATCTTGGCAGAGGGCACGTAGAAGAACGGCATCGTCTGCGCCATCCGCTGCTCGTCGGTGATCATGGTGGTGAAGAACGTACCGTAGTTCTGGCTCTCATCGGGGTCGTTCTTCGTTCTGTAGAACTGTGCCGACATGGTGCCATAGTTGGTATGCCAATCACCTATGAAACACTCAATGGTGCCTATCTTGTGCCAGCGATTATCCCACTCCACGTAGACCGACGACGAGACATCCTGGTCTCGACCGCGTAATGTGAACTGAAAGTGCTTCAGCCGCATACGAAGGTCTACGTAGGGACAGAAGCGTGTCACGCGGGTGTTGCCAGTGCGCAGCTTTACAAACTGGTCAAACAGGTCGTCCCAGCTGCTATCGGATTTCAGCCTCCAGGAAACTTCCAGCGTAGCCTGGTCTTCAAAGATATCGCGGGTCTGCACCAAGTCTTCGCTCGCCCAGACACCGGTGGCAGAGAACAGCAACAGCATCGTTGCGATAGCTTGTTTCAATAGATGTTTCATATCTTCAATATTTATGTTCAGATTGTTATTGGTATTTTATGCTAAGTTTTCGGTTGGAAGAGAGAGGTAAAAGACACCATTCAGTTCACGTCCTCCCAGCTGAAGCCAGTGTCATTACTCACCCCCATTGTTTTGTCAGGTGTCTCATGCGTTTGCGAAGCGCAAATCATTTGCATCTGAGCCACTTTTATCCATTCGGTTTTAGGCGTTGTATAATTCTTTTTCATCCTGTAGTCCTCCATCATTTAATTATGAATTTGTATCCGTTCTGTATGTGCAGTCCCTTCTGCTGTGGGTCCATGCGGCGTCCCTGAGCGTCGAACGACGGCTTCGAGGGGTCGTACATCACCAACGCTCCATCGCGAGTCATCACAGCATCAATGCCCTCCGTCTCGTCGTCAAGTAAGCCGATGCTCAGCGTGGCGCGGCTTGCTGAACCTAAGTGGAGCAGACATTTGCCGGCAGGCAGCGCATTCCCAGCCGTCTCCATCGCGCTTGTGACAGCATGCACATAGTCATCCTTTTTCGAAAGAACATAGTCGCCAACTTGTATGGGGGTCGATGATGAAGCTGAACCTTTGAGCAGATTGTCTAAGACGTAGTCGAATTGGCTGATTGGATCATAGGTACTTGAAATGTCACCAAAATCGGTGAACGTCTTAATAAAATGCTCCTTTTTGCTCCCCCATATCCAGATAGGTGTATTGGCAGGGACAACACTGATGTGCCTAAGATAAACAATACCGTTTTCCAAATCTCCTGCCACAGCCTTGAAAGCATAGCAAGCGTCTCCTGGGTCTGCTTGGGCCGATGAGTAACTGCTGTTGAAATACAGATTTTTATCCGACACGAGCGAGATCCAATAAGAGTTGTCTCCCTCAGCTGTTCCAGTCAAATCAATTGTTACAGTCCCCAAACCATCCGCATGGGAAACACCCAAACTCATGGCAGCAATAAATGTAAATAGTAGTTTTTTGATTTTCATGTTGATTATAATGTATTACAATAATTATTTGAGACTATAGTTTTTCCCTCTCTCAGACCAGTAGCCCTATGTTGCCAAAACAATAGCAACCAGCCTTCAGTTCCGCAAGGTAGACAACAAACAATGTGAGCCTGAGGCCTTTCTTGGGCGCTGCAAAGTTACGAATAATTCTTTAAACGCCATCGTCTTTATCGCTTTTTTTTCATTCATGCTGCGTTCTTATCCTGATAATGCCAATGTTTAAAGGAGTTTAATAAATTGTCAGCATAGTTTATCTAAGTTTAAAAACGGTGCCAAATTGTCTTCTGACAGGGACATTTTGGCATCGTTTGCTCGTATAGGCACACAACTTGCATGTTCATAGGTGAAAGCCGATGCGAAAGGCCCCGGGCCGGCGAACTTGCCTGGGAATAAGCAGAGGCGATCAAAAACATACGTTAAACTAAAAAGTATAATTAGGAGGTAAAAGTTATGTTGAACGGATTGATGAAAAACAATGGTTGGTTCCCAACAATGTTTGATGATTTCTTTAACACTGATTTTATGCCTCGTGCCAACAGTACAGCACCCGCAGTCAATGTCAAGGAGAGTGAGAAGGCCTACACAATGGAACTTGCAGCTCCAGGCATTAAGAAAGAATATTGCCGCGTAGGCATCAACGACGAGGGCAACCTCACCATCGCCATTGAGAACAAGCAAGAGCACAAGAATGAGGACAAGCATCATCACTATCTGCGCCGCGAGTTC
>JAEEGL011388198.1_pt1 | contig 39137 bp, 24 predicted proteins | sample 9134231 | NCBI WGS metagenome assembly JAEEGL01 (sample SAMN16246548, study PRJNA631951) | gut metagenome | biome: gut microbiome; feature: rumen; material: fiber-attached | host: Bos | place: Iran: Karaj | collected 2018-10 | reverse complement strand
GTATAAGAAGGATGTGTATGCTAAATTTCCCCGAAGACTATTTTACAAATGAAGTCAGGTGCGGTTTTCACATCACTTCCATGATAAAGCGCCTCTGGGCTTCGCAGATGGAATTCCTCTCATGGGTTGACTCTGTGTGCCAAAAGTATGATATCAGATATATTCTGAGTTATGGATCACTATTAGGCGCAGTCAGGCACAAGGGGTATATTCCATGGGATGACGATCTGGATGTGGCGATGCTAAGGAGTGACTATGAGAGATTTCTTGAGGTGGTCCCCTCGGAGCTTCCTCCTTACTTTTACACCACTTCTCTTTTGCCCGGAGCTCTTGCGCCCAAAGAGATGACCTTCAATGTTGGAAACGGGAACAGGCTTGATACCAGCCCGGGATTTCTTGAGCGCTTTCACGGATGTCCCTATGCTGTCGGGATCGATGTGTTCGTCTTTGACAGGATTCCGGATGATCCGGATGAGCGGGCATATCAGGACAGGCTGGTGAAGCTTCTTGACAGAATGCTGATGCTGCAGTGGGAAGTGGATGACGGAACTATCACGAAGGAGCGGCTGTCGGAATACCTGGCCATAAAGCGGACTGTTGAAGCCGAGCTTGCGTACACGTTTGCAGATGCTGAGCCTGTGAAGACTCAGGTGTTAAGGCTCCTTGATCTGGCCTGTGCACTCTGTGAAGACAGCGCATCGACTCATGTGGAGAACAGGGAGCAGGTGATATACTACGGCGAACTTGGGCTCAAGGAGGAATACTTTACCGACAGGATATGGATTCCCTTTGAAGGCGTCATTGACGTTCCCATACCAAGGAAGTATGACGAGTTCCTGAAAAAGGTTTTTGGAGAGTATCAGATACCCAGAAAGTTCACTTCCCAGCACAACTATCCTATCTACTACAACCAGAGAGATGCCCTGTACAAGGCCTATAGAGACAGGGGTTGGGAGATACCGCAGGAGTTTCTTGAGTACGATGAAAAGGGGCAGCTGATCGGCAACCCATATGGCGATGCCTGATGGAAGCTGCTTGTGATATAGCGGATCGGGACTGCAGATAAGCTACATGACCGGAACAGCAGGTAAGCTGTATGATCGGGACTGCAGTTATGCTACATGAAAGAAAAGGAGATGGCATGAAAAACGGAAAATATGATTTCAGGCTCTGTGCGTCCATGATGTGTGCGGACTTCGGCAATCTTGAGAAGGAAGTTCATGAGCTGGAAGATGCGGGAATTGATTCTTTTCATATAGATATCATGGACGGACGCTATGTACACAACTTTGCCATGTCCCTGTATGATATGGCGGCGATAGCCAGGATCACGCAAAAGCCCCTTGATGTTCACCTGATGATCGAGCATCCCAGGAACAGCATCGACATGTTCCTTCATTATCTCAGAAAAGGCGATACGGTATACATTCACCCGGAGGCTGAGTATCACCCGTCGACGACGCTTCAGAAGATCATCGATGCGGGTATGCACCCGGGAATTGCAATAAACCCGGGAACCAGCGTTGAAACGGTAAAGGAGATGCTAAGGATCGTTGACCATGTACTTGTCATGGCGGTAAATCCCGGCAATGCCAGCCAGATGTTCCTTCCATTCGTGGGCGAGAAGGTTGAGAAACTCATCAAGCTCAGGGAAAAGATGGGCTTTAAGCTCTACTGGGACGGGGCCTGCGGAGCTGAGCGCATGAAGGAATATGCCCCCCACGGAGTGGATGGTTTTATCCTCGGAACGACGCTGCTTTTTGGAAAGAGCGCATCATATAAGGAAATAATCCCGGCAGTCAGAAAGATGGATTTTGAATACTTAAAAGATGAGAAAGCGCATAATGACTGGGCATATGGATCATGACAGACGAAATCTTCTGAATATTGATTTTCCCAAAGCCTTCTTTGAAGATGAAGTCAGAGAAGGCTTTTTTGTCACGACTATGATGAAGAGATACTGGGCAGCACAGCTGAAGGTCCTGTCAGTGATCGCCGGAATCTGCGACAGGCACGGAATCAGCTGGTTTGCAGACTACGGCACCCTCATGGGAGCTGTGAGACACGAGGGCTACATACCCTGGGACGATGACCTGGATATATGTATGCTTCGAAGTGACTGGAACAGATTTTTTGAAGCAGCCAGAAATGAGCTTCCGCAAGGGTATGTGATCATGACCCTGAAAGAGCAGGAGGAATATAGGGAGCTCATCGGCAGGATCTCAAACAGTCACGCCATCGACTATTCCCCTGCACATCTTGAGGAGTTCTACGGATGCCCGTATACGGTGGGGGTGGACATTTTTCCTCTGGATGGTCTCTACGACGATCCTGATTTGGAGGAGGATAGAAAGAAAAGAGCACAGAGAGTTCTCGACGCCTATGGCATTGTTCAGGCTGAGGGAGAAGACTCTCAGAGGCTCAGAACTCTTTTACCTGTCATAGAAAGAGATAACAGGGTGCATCTAAGGCCCGGGGCGGGGCTTGAAAGAAAACTTGTGCTTCTGCTCGACAGAATCTACAGTGAGTGCCCGGACGAAGGGGCTATGAAGGTGGCTCTCATGAGGTTCTATATGTCCCATGGGAATCATATCTACGACAGAAAGATGTATGAGTCATACGTAGAGCTGCCTTTTGAGAACACTTTTATCAGGGCCATGGGCAGATACGATGAGAAATTAAGGGCTGATTACGGCGACTATATGCATGTCTCCAGGGCGGGAGGCGTGCACGGCTATCCGGTCTACTCCGAGCAGGAGCAGATACTTAGGGAGCATACAGGAAGCAATCCATACAGATATACCCTGGATAATCAGGAGCTGCTCGCCTCCGTCGGCAGGTATATCATGAAGGCCACATCTCCAAAGGCTGCAAAAGACAGGAGGAGCATTGCGTTCTTTCCCTGCAGGGCGAAGTGGTGGAATACCATGGAGGGGATGTGGAAAAGAGCTGTTTCTGACCCGGCGCTCGATGTCTTTGTTGTACCGGTACCATATTATGACAGAGATTTTGCAGGGGATATCGGAGATGAGTATTATGAAAAAGAGCTTTTTCCCGGGTATGTGAACGCTCTGGACTACAGGGATTATGATCCGGCAAAAGAGCGTCCGGATATTATTGTGATCCAGGTGCCCTATGATGGGTGGAGCACATATATGGCAACACCACAGGAGTACTACTCAAAGTATCTGGTAAACTGCACCGATGAGCTTGTCTACATTCCCTGTTTTGATCCGGATGATCTTGATACTGACGGAGGCAAGGCGGAGGTGGCGATAAGGATCCTGGCTGAACAACCTGCAGTTGTGAATTCCGATAAGGTAGCGCTGAAGTCTGAGAGGATGAGGCAGGTCTATATAAAGAGGCTTATTGAACTGACCGGCGAGCCCACAAGGGATTACTGGAATCAGAAGATTTTACTGGAGAGTGAGTTTGGCTGGGGGACAGAGCGGCCTGAGGATATAAGTGGAACTGCAGAGGGCGAATACCGGCCGGCGTATACTGTTGAAGCTGCAGAGGGCGAATATCGGCACGCGTATACTGTTGAAGCTGCAGAGGGCGAATATCGGCAAGCGTATATCGGTGAACCAGCAGAGGGTGATCGGAAGCCGGAGGGCATCAGTGAATATGCTGGTGGAAATCATATCGTCGTGAAAGATAAAGTCGGATTGATAAATGGCGAAACAGCAGATGATGAATGGACAGGACTAGTGGGAGATGTGACCGGCAGGAAAGTTGTTATTTACTATGTCTCCATTAGTTTCCTTCTTCAGGGGAGAGAGAGGGCGATAGATAAGATAAAGAAATCGCTGGACATCTTTGCTGAGAATGCTGATAAGATTCAGACAGTTCTTTTGCCTCAGGAGGCGCTTATTACGGACCTAGAAAGAATTGACAGTAAGCTATGGGAAGAGTTCTGCGGTCTGACTGCTGAAATAGGAACTAGATGGAAGAACTGCGTTTATGACATGGACGGCGTGGCGGCAGGATATGTAGATAAGTGGGATGCCTTCTACGGAGATCCCGGAACCCTGCCCAGAAAGTGCGTTCTTAAGAACAAGCCGGTGATGATACAGAATATTGATGTTTAGTGGCAAGTGGTTTGTGCGCCTTTGCCCCTTTGCGGAGAGTAAAATATGAAATTCCTGGAATTGGAAATATTCAATGATTTTAAGTGCATCGGCACGGACTGCCCCTTCACCTGCTGTGCAGGCGGGTGGAGGATAGTTGTGGATTCGGAAACGGATTTGCGCTATAGGTCTGTTGAGGGACCTTTTGGAGACAGGCTTAAAAAGAACATTGAAACTGTGGATGGGACAAGGCGTTTTGTACTGACGGATGACGGGCGCTGCCCGTTTTTGAATGAGAAGAATCTCTGCGACATATATATCAATATCGGAGAGGATTACCTGTGCTATACATGTAAGACGTACCCAAGGTACAGCTTTGTGGCAGGGGATATTCTGTTTGAGGGAGTAAGTATCTCGTGTCCCGAGGTGGCGAGGTTCTTCCTGAACCATAAGGAGGCGCTGAAGATTGATTTTGCTGAGAATAAGGAAAAGCTGCCGGGCCAGGATTTAGTTGACTGGGAGACCTTTAATCACTCCGTTCGTGCATTTACCACAGCTGTGGCTATCGCGCAGGACAGGGAGTTCTCTGTAGGTGAACGCCTTACTCTTTTGACCCTGTTTACGTTTCAGTTTCAGTCGTATATCGTTGGCAAAAGAGATCCTTCCGGGCTCATCGAGCTGTTTGGGAATCACGGAAATTTCTCACAGATACTGCCTCAGACGGGAATAGAAAAAAGGGATATCAGAAGCAAGGCGGAGTTCATTGCTGAATACATAAGCCTGTCCGGGAGCATAAGCAGTCTGAGGACAACTCTGCCGGAGTTACATGAGCTGGTGAATTATTTTGGAAACGAAGATCAGCTGTCGGCTTCCGCCAGTAAATGGCTGGCAGCGTATGCGGTCTTTGATGATGCGGATGTTCAGATATGGCTGGAACAGATAATTGTATATGTTATGTTCCGTTATTTCATGCAGGGTTTTAAGGATAAAGACTTCTATATGAAGCTGGCCAGGGGCATAATTCTCCTGTATGGGCTTATAACGTCGACGATGGTCCTGCATCATTTAAGGCATGACAGGATGCCGGAGTTTGATAATCTTGTCATGATCGTGGCTCATTCGTCGCGGATTGTGGAACATAGCGCCAGCTTCGGGGACAAGGTTACGGAGCACTTCAAAGAAGAGGGCATAATGGATCCGGCGTTTTTGTTTAAGCTGTTCAGCTGAGTACGGTTGTCAAAAGCCTAGCCTTTTTCGCTGGGAAAAGTGTCGTTATCTGAGCGGGGGATGAGCGTGTCGGTGTTGGCGCGAGTCAACGCGGCCCATTCATATGCCGTAGTCGGATATCATCACCGGTTTATGCTGGCCGGTAAAGATGTGGACAAGAGGGCTGGAGCTGCCGTAATAGGCATCAAAAGAACTGACAAATGAATAAACGTCATCTGAGGGAAGAGGGATTGTTTCAATTCCTCTTTCTTTTGCGCTTCTGATGATAGATTGCCTGAGACTGCCTGCTCTTTCCTGCAGGAGAGGGTCACTGCAGACAAAGCTATCGGGATAGAAGCAAAGAGATGCATTTATTTTGCTGCTTGCCGATGAGAGCGCGTCAAGTCTTTCTTCTATGCTGCCAAAAAGGTGATCTGTATGCTCGGTAAATTCGTAGAGACCTATGCAGTAGAGAAGGTGCTTTTTTATAGAAGAAGTTGCTGAGGCAGGAATTTCTGATGTGGGAATCTCTGTGGCAGAAATTTCTGTGGTGCGCTTTTCTGAGATGGCTTTATTTCTATCTGAGGCTTCGCCTATGATGTTGCGGTTTTCGCCAAAGATGTCATGGCTTTCATCAAAGATCTCTGGGGTAGAGTATATTTTCTTCTCCCAGATGTGCGCTGTGTCCGGGCCTGCAAAGTCGGTAAGTGCATTTACGTAGCGGGCCTTGATGTTCTCTGACTGCACTGCGATCCTGTCGGCATAAATAAGGGCAGGAGCAGTCACGTAATATCTAAGGACGCTCAGATCCGTTGTATCATTATCACCAAACTCACAGGTCTTCCCGATGGGTACATATATCAGCTCCTCGGTGTAGTGGCGGAGATTTTCTGCAAAGTAACTCACAGGGATGGTCAGATATGGGTTCTCACCGTCGTAGGGGAACTGAATGTATATTGAATCCGGGCAGTGAAGGGCAAGGTCATAGTTTTCCCAGTTCTGAAGAGGGAGATCTTCCAGGTACTTATCGATATCTGTGGCAGACCTGATTTCCTCCATTGACATAGTCGGGCGACCGTAGTAGTCCCTGGTGAAAAGAGGCAGGGGTACAACAACAGGATCTACGTCCGCATTTTGGGAAAGGTGGTCGTAGACTTTGGATAAGGTTTTCCATTCTTTTACTCCGATTGGGAGAAAGAGGATCTCTCTTCGGCTAAAAAGGTGCTCCAAAAGAGCGCTTTCAAGGGTGACTAGCGTATCTCCAAGAGATGACAGTGCTGCAGGATTCCGGGAAGTGAGGCTGTCTTCAAAAGTGGTGGTTTCACATTTATGATGAACAGATACTTCAAGACTGGATCCTGAGTTTTCTTCACTCGACAAGGGTTCAAACGCCGACTGACTGCAAGTGTAGATATCCTCACAGAAAGCTTCAAGTACAGAGACTATAGCCCTGGTGTGGGGATCTTCTTCTCCCTTAACATTCTCTATCAATGTACCAAGATCCACTGCAAGCTGCTGAAGCTCACCGAGTTTGGCTGAGAGTTCATCTTGCGTACCCGTACATATAAGAGTGCAGGCATCTGCATAAAGGGACTTAAGGCCATCAAGGCATTCTTTTGCAATTTCCTTAAGACTACCGGATCTGTCAGGCTGCGGCCTCCTGGCTGCTTCGGGATCAAATGCAAAATGCGGTAACCTTACGTCAGAACTCTTTTCAAAGAGGTCTTTTTGCGCCTCAAAGGCAGGATAGGTGTGTCCGCTCCAGACCTTCCTTATCTCATTGTAATTGCCATAGCGACTTGAGAGCACTCTGTTGTACTCGGCTGGGACTGGGATTGTAGTATCTTCGAAGGGAATGCGCACAAGGGTTTCGTAGAGCTCTTTTGGTTCTCCTTTTCCGCCCCTTAGGATGAACGGGAAGATCTGCCCGATCTGTCTCGCATCATCACGACTTACCCTTCCCATTTGCTTCTCTGCAAGGGCATAGAGGGCAACAGAAACAGCCCGCCTGTCTTTTGAGGAAGGAAGGGTGATATTGTACGTCTTTTTAATAGAAGAAAGTTCTGCTTCGATGGTGGATGGACTTAGAGAGCTGTCCGTTATCCCGTCCGCGACGGCAATCAGCCTAAGTATCTCATCATCACGCTTCTTTTCGTCTGCGGGATCGGGATACAGATAGTCCTTGATGAATATATCAACTCCTGTGAGCCAGGGGAAATTGTAGTTGTCTTTGAGGACGTCTTCGTCAAAAGAAATCCTTCCGCGGTTTACGACTCTTGCCAGGAAGAGCCAGTGATCTTCCTGCCTCTCGTAATCATGTATGCAATATGAGGGTGGAAGTTCTGTATCGGCAACTTCCCTGAATCTGTTGTAGTCAGCTCTGAGCATACAGATATCAAGGTCGTCGTCCCAGGGTACAAAACCTCCGTGCCGAACAGCACCAAGAATGGTTCCCCAGTCTGCAAAATACGTGATCCCATGCTTCTGACATATTCTGTCGATCTCTGAAAGGACATCAAGAGAAGCCGCCCAGACAATCTTCACCTGGGTGGGCACATAAAAACCGTATCTTATTTCATCCCGGAAGAAATCCACACTGTGTTTCATATGACTGCCTCTTTTTGTAATGCTGTTACTGTGCATTTAGAATTTCGTCAACCCTCTCATTCATGTAAACAGTGATCTGTTCTACGATATCAGATTGAACTCTTGTGCTAACTTATTCACAGAACCGTCGAAATCATCAGAGCTTATGATATAGTCTGTGACACTGATGATCCTTATTCGTGGCTGTTCGGCAGCAAAATCAAGAATAAGAGGATTTATCTCGTAGTGGAGTTCTGCCAGGTTTCCATTGGGTAAATAATCCAACGGCGACGGTGCTTCATGACCAAGAAGCAGGATTATCATCGGATCGTTTATTACCTCAGAGCATAGATTGTCAAGAGCTTCAAATAACTCGGAAAGCTTTCTTTCGCTATCTTCTGCCCAGGCGGAATAGTCCTCCTGAATCAGGCTGTACACAATAATATGGAAGCCGGATGAGTATAACATTGAGGGCAGTACCGAACTATAGAGATCAAAAGGATTATCGTATTCTGTCGTGACACTTCCGCCAATCAGATAGTCTTCAATAAGGTGGAGATTGCTGTTTCCTTTAATAAGAATCTGTATGGAGTTATTCCTGCCGGAATTTGTTTCAGCGGAATACGCCCCAGTGTTGTCGATGATCATTTCCAGGTCATCGCTGTTTAAATGCCATGCTCTGACAGAACAGAGCGTTTTGTCCTCTCTTATATTATGACAGGTAAAGCCTGCAACGCCATAGTCGGAGTATTTGTCCCGGGCAGTTATATATGTGCACTCGTTCCATTTGTTTGTGAGAAGGCGCATGAGGTGAGCTTTGTTATATTTATTATCAATGATTCCAAGTTCATATGATGCATTGAGAAGTGCAAGAATATCGTCCGCTCTATCGGTGCAGTTATTATGCAACGATGCAATCAGCTGACTGTCTTTGATAAAGTCTTCATGTGAGCCAAAGCTCTTTTCAATCTGACGCTTTCTTTCAAATAATTCTAGTTCTGTTGTCCGGATATGGCTGGCATCTGTAATGGGAAGTCGCCCGTAATGCGCACTAAGATAAGGCACAATCGATGGTTCTGCGATGGGGAGACCTGGAAACATGAGCATTGTACTCATCTTAAGCATAGGGTCAGATGAAATCAGCAGAATTTTTTCAGCAGGAATTTTATAAGAAGAGATCCGCTGTCTGAGGTTGTCACTCTTGTACACACTGCTCATTATGCCCCGGCCGGATAGAAGGACGGCTGTCTTTTTGTTGTATACGGCGTCGTCCCAGATAACAAGCCGGATGTCATCAAATGGGAAATCATCGTAATCGTGGATTCGCGACAGTTCAACCGCCTCAGGTGCACACATGGCGGCAAGTATTTCTTTTTCGGACTCATCCATTGAGCTGAGAAAAACACTGTCTACTATAAGAAGGTTAATTAGATCTGTACCCAGATGGCTCTGCGCATCCCGGACTGATCGGAAGACATTTTCAGTTGCTTTGACGATGGGGTAGAGGGCCTGATCAAGCTCAATACCATAGATTTCTGCGTTTGGGAAAAAAGATCGTATCGCCTTAAGTTCGGCTCCGAGACCGCATCCTGCGTGCATGACTTTGAAGTGGTCGCCTCGTCCAAAGGGAATCTGCGACATCACAGCACCACAGGGATATACATAATCCAGAATGTCAAAACCGTATTTTTTGATAAAGAGATCATGGTGCTGCTGAGAAAGAGTCTTTTGGGAGCTTTTTACGAAGCTTGCACTTCCCACGTGATAGATAAAGCTGTTTCTTGCCAGAATGAGCCTGTAACCGAGCTTTAGGATGTCGATAGACAGGGCGTCATCCTCATAGTAACCCGGCGCAAAGTCTTCATTAAAACCGTCGACAGCATCCCATACGTTTCGCCTGATAAGCATAGCAAAGCCATTCAGGCGTACCTTTTCCATGCGGGCGTCAGAGTCAGGTACCTGCAAGTTCTCGCCGAAATTGACATATTCCTCTGTGGATGAAAATTCAACATCCAGCTGCTGTCTGCTTCCTGCGTAGTTCGCCATGGCTCCGACAGCACCGATATCATCGCGACTGTACAGCGTCTCGATCATGCTCGGAAGAGCTGTTGAAGTCATGACTGTGTCATTGTTAAGGACGAAAACATCTGCGGACTCGTATTCTGTTCCGATCGTGGCGGCGACCGCCTGATTGCACGCAGGGCCAAAACCTTTGTTTGTATCGTTTTTGGTAAGAAGGATATCCGGCTGGTCTGAAAGCCATTCGGCAACGCCGTCAGTGGATGCGTTATCAACAACAGAAATCAGATAGCTTCCCGGTGTGATCTTGCTTCGGATGCTATCAATACACTCCTGCATATACCTTTTGGCGTTGTAAGATACGATCGCAATAACGGTCTTTTGCATGACGAGTCCTGCTGTCTGAATAATGTAGATTAATTGTCGTTACACAATATAGTATAGCAGATTTTATGCGGTTTTGAGGCTTGTGCTGAGAATACTGGATGCGCTTTATGTAACAGCAATTCATGGTTAATACTAATAGGAAAAGGTATTAAATTTCAGTATATATGACATGAGATGAAATTGTACTTCATTTTTTGACATAATATAGTTTCTTTTAAGGCTTTATTTATTTTTTTTTTAGAATGTGATGATACAATGTCTATGCTGATTTGAGAGGTATGCTTATGCTATCAACCAGAGCAATTAGATGCAGGACCTTATTACTTGGGGGCAATTAAAAACTTTAAGATTTACTCTTAAGTTATGTGAAAAAATGCCGATATAAAAGATGAGTACTTCACATGTCGTATGTGAAATATGTGGTGCCATTTTATCAGAAGCATATTAAATAACAGATGGTACTTAGTTCTTATGTTTATTGTCGCGAAAGAGCTTTTGGTGAAGATAGTATTGTCGGAGGTCATATGTCTAATCAGGCAGAAAATAATGTTAGCTCCAAAAAAGTGGGAACTCCCCTTATTATTGCCGGAATAATGATAATCATAGTGCTTTTGATTGTTGTGATTGTACTATTGTTTACAAGATCGGCCGGGGAAAGAAAGGAGGTAGCACAAGAAGCAAAGAGAAGCGTTGTAGTAACCGAAGAGAACGTGGATGAAATTGCGGAAGAGATCGTTCAGAAAGAGTACATTCCTCCGGGATACTTCAATGCAGTGATGTCTAATGTATGGAATTTTAAGACTGGAGATTCTGAGTCATCAGATGCCTATGTCGCAAACGATAGTGCCAACAGTAATGACATATATTTTGATGTTTTTCTTTCGGATAATGAGGAAGACTCAATATATCAATCTCCAGTGATTCCGTTAGGAGGTGAGCTGAAAAATATCAAATTGGATAAGAAATTGGAAGCTGGGGAGTATGACTGTGTTCTAATATACCATCTTGTAGATGATGAACAGAACACATTAAGTACTGTCCGCGTAGGATTAACAATTAACATCAACTCATAAAATGGTAACCGCTGTGACATGAAGTCGCAGCAAAATATATAACAATCAAGGAGGATTGAATAATGAAACTTAGAAAATTTGCAGCAGCCGTAATTGTTACAACAATGGTACTTGGAAGCACACTGACAGCCTTTGCTGAAAATGGTCCCACTGACGCTACAGGTACCATTTCCCAGGAAGGTGTAGGTGAAAGCGAAGGTTATGTAGATAAGGAGAGTGTAGCCAGTGTTATACTTCCGGTTGTAAGTGCTGAGACTTTTGCTTTCCAGATGGACCCTCAGAGGCTTATTCAGCAGACAGATAAGGCTAGATATTCAGATTTTGAATTTCCTGATGCTGATGATGACACAGGCGTGTACTTCATTACTGGTGAGAATAAGTATGAGAACTCTAGCAACCCTCTTTACTTTGTAAATAAGAGTTCATACCCTGTAACACTTACAGTTGCAGCTAAAGCAACTGATGCAACATCTGGTGATCCAATTGGACTTGCTACTACAAGTGATGTTTCGGTGGATACAGGTGTTAAGGCACCAAAGCTCTATTTAGGGTTAAGAGTTGGAGCCGGCGAAACTCCTCAGACAATAACACTTGGCGCAACGGCAAGTCAGTTAGCGGTTTCAATCGCAGATGTTGCAGAGAACTTTGAGATTGCATGGGATGGTGAAGCAGAAACTCCTGGATATGTTTATCAGGAAAAGGATGATGCAACAACATGGAAGGCAATTAAGGTTCAGCTCGAAGGCGCAGTAACAGAACTTGATCCGGATAAAGAGTATGCAGCTCCTACAGTAGATATCACTTGGAGTTGGGCAAAGACAGCTGAGGGTGATGCTGATGGTGCAAATTATGTAGAAGATTATGAAGTAACTCCTGCAGTAACGTCATATGTATCTGCATCAACAATATCTGCAAGTAGCAGAGCGATTACTGTGACTCTTCCTGAGGGAGTTACTGTAACTGGTCTTGACTTAACAAAGGCAGATGGCACCGAGTTCGAGAATTTCACAGCTGGATATACTGTATCAGGTAATGTCTATACCTTTGAGTCAACGGCTCTGACTAATTGGTCAGGTGGAACAATTACATTTAATTTCTCAGACGAGCATGAGGATACTGTTTCGATTGAGTAATTGTTAAAGGACTATTGAAATGGCCCGGCATCTTGTAATAAGGGTGCCGGGCTTTATTATGTTTATAGAATATGAGGTATATAGTGAACATAATAAATATTATTGCCTGAAGATTGTGTTAGAATAGTCTTGTAGAGATTTATATACACGAAGATAAGTGAGAGATTAATTACAAAAACAGTGAATACAGGGATTAAGGTATGAGATTATTATTTGAAGATTGTGTGCGAGTAGGTGACACGTTGTATTTTATTTGCATGAATTTTAACATGCTTTGTGCAATGAATATTATTAGCGGAGAGATCAGTATTCTTAGTAGAATTCCACGATATAGCATTAAGAAACAGCGACTGGGAGCAAAGATAGTTGCGTATGGTGAAGACTTGTATTTATCGCCGATGAGTGCAGATGATATCTGGAAGTATAATATCATGACATCTGAATGGAAATGTTTTGAAAGAAGCAAACTTGAAAAGGATATATGCTCAGGAGAGATGTTTCAAGCAGTTCTTTATGATAACAAGATTTTTTTTATTGGAAGTTTATATCCGGCAATAATTGTTTTTGATTTAAAAACAGAGAAACTCGAATACATTACCGAGCCATACGAAGATAGGATCGCGCTTTGTAAGGAGAAGAAGGATTGTCTTTTTAGATCGGATTATGTATTAAACAAAAACATGCTATTGATTGCTTCTTGTATATCCAATGAGGTTTTTGAATTTAATTTAGATACTTATGAATATAGGTATATAAGAATTGGCGACAAAGAATTTACTTATTCTGGAATTGGATATGATGGTAATTATTTTTATCTTTCACCAAGGAAGCATGGTCCTATAGTGGTTTTTAAAGAACCGGACGATTACAAGATAATTGACGTTCATTTTTCCAAAACTGAAGGCGAAGAGGATTTACCAGTACTTGGCGGAGTGCTTTGCGATGAAAGAGAGATCATATTTTATGCTCGTTTTACAGATAGTAGCATACGGATGGCTGAGGATTTGAATCCAATATGTTTTAAGGCACAATATCTCTTTTATAAACATATTGACGAAATAACAACTGTTTCTCTGCAACGAGATGGCGAATTATTTATACGATACTGTGATAGGGAATTTCATTACAAAACATGTATTGATGATAAGTATTTTTCTGCTTTTTTTACAAAGTGTTATAGGGAAGATGGAGAACAGATGGATGAAATCACGTACGAGTCCGAAAATCTGAATCTTTCTATGTTCCTAAGCGTAGTATAGCGAGGTGAAAATGCATAAGCCTGAGTTGGGATTCGGTATAATGCGGTTTCAAAATGAAGATGGAGTGATAGATTATGCATCGGTAGGTACAGCTCTTGATGAATACATGAAAGGCGAGTTTTGCTATTTTGATGTTCATCCGAGCTATGTGTTGGGAATGTCGCAAGCTGTTCTGAAAAAATATATCGTAGACCGCCACCCTAGAGATTCATATATGGTAGCAAACAAAATGCCATATTTTGGGATTAATTCTCCGAAAGACTACGAACGCATTTTTGAGGAGGAATTATTTGAGTGCGGAGTTGAATATTTTGATAATTATTTGCTTCATGCAATTTCAAAAGATGTATATGAGATGCACCAAAAGTTTGATGGTTTCGGATTCCTGCAACGTAAAAAAACTGAAGGGAAGGTGCGTAAAATAGGTTTTTCCTTTCATGATTCGCCTGAGCTTCTAGACAGTATTTTGTCCGATCATTCTGAGTTTGAATTTGTACAATTGCAGCTAAATTACCTTGATTGGGAAAGTGAGACAATACAGGCACAGAAGTGCTATGAAATTGCGCGGAAACATAATAAAGAAATTCTTGTAATGGAGCCAATAAAAGGTGGTAGCCTTTCAGTCGGGACTTGTATATCCGGAGTGAAAATGTCTCCAGAATTTTTGGCAGAAAAAGCACTTGAATTTGTTGCCTTACATGATGGGATTTCTGTAATTCTAAGCGGTATGACCAGTGCAGAGCAAGTAATCAATAATCGTAGAACGCTTAGCACAGTACATGGCAAACAATTCATTGATTATCCACTATACGAAAAATTGAAAAAAGCTTATAATTCGCGGAATGCCATTCCGTGTACCGGATGTGGATATTGCAAGAGTGAGTGTCCTAAGAAAATTGATATACCTAAGATCATATCTCTAATAAACAATGTCAGAAACAACGGAGTGAATGACACAACAGCTATTGGAAGGAATGTGATCTATTACAATGGTCACTTGTCTGAGGATCAAAGGGCTGGCAATTGTGTATCTTGCAAAAAATGCGAAAAGCGATGTCCTCAAAAAATTGAAATTCATAAGTGTATGGGTGAGGCAAAAAAAATGTTTGAACTGACTTACAACTGTGGAACTGGGTACACTGATGAACGAAATGCGCAGATATTGATTGCACTTATGAAAGCGCATGGAATAAGAAAAATAGTAGCAAGTCCCGGAATGACAAACGTATGCTTGATCGCGAGCCTTCAATCGGATCCGTTTTTTACAATTTATTCTGCACCGGATGAGCGATCTGCTGCTTATATTGCCTGTGGTATTTCACGAGAATCAGAAGAGGCTGTCGTTCTTAGTTGTACAGGAGCGACTTCTTCCAGAAATTATTATCCGGGCTTGACTGAAGCATATTACAGCAAGCTTCCTATACTTGTGATTACATCGTCAAGACGCAGTGATCGAATAGGTCATAATTTCGACCAGGTTACAGATAGAACCTGCCCTCCTAAAGATGTCGTAAAACTAAGCGTGGTGGCACCTTATGTAAGGGACTGGGAAGACGAGTGGGCATGTGAAATAGCAATCAATAAGGCAATACTGGAACTACGGCATCATGGCAATGGGCCGGTACATATAAATCTCGAGACAATGTATAGTAAAAAAAGGAACGTGATGTCGCTTCCGCCTGTTCGTGTAATAACCAGATATTTGGTAGAGGATGAGATGCCCTTGCTTAATGCAGGAAGAATAGCAATTGTGGTGGGAGAGCATCAAAAGTGGACGGTTGAGTGTACTAGGGAACTGGACGAATTTTGTGAAAAATATGATGCAGCAGTATTCTGTGATCAAATTAGTAATTATGTTGGAAGATATAAAGTCTTTCCTAACATTGTTGCGGTTCAAAAGGGAAGGGATTTTGACTGCAAACGGGCAAACATCATAATTCACATTGGCAACATTTCTTCGTCAGAATATGGAATTGAGGCGAAAGAAGTATGGAGAATAAACCCTGATGGGGAGATCAGAGATACTTTTTGGAAACTAACAAATGTTTTTGAAATGGAAGAGATAGATTTTTTTAAATTATATAATTCGTTAAAGACTGCTAGGGGGGAGACAGATTTCTATGATAAATGCAGAGCGGAGGAGGAGCGACTCTTAAGTAGTGTTCCTGAACTCCCATTTTCAAATATATGGATGGCACAGCAAACGTCAGGACAATTACCGGGAAATTCAATTTTACATCTTGGAATTAGAAATTCTCTCAGGAGTTGGAATTATTTCAGGACAGGCAATAGTATTTCCGGCTATTCTAATACAGGTGGTTTTGGCATAGACGGAAGTCTGAGTACAGCACTGGGAAGTAGTCTTAATTCAGATAGACTTTGCTTTTGTATATTAGGAGATCTTGCGTTCTTTTACGATATGAATGTGCTCGGAAACAGGCATATAAACAATAGACTTAGGATTCTACTAATTAACAATGGAACAGGCATGGAAATGCAATTTTCGGAGTCTTTGGCGAGTATTGTGGAAGCAGATAAGGATAGTTTTATTGCTGCTTCGGGGCACTATGGAAATAAATCATCCCGACTGGTAAGGAATTATGCTGAGGATCTCGGGTTCATATATTTATCAGCAAATAATAAGAGTCAATATATTGACGCTTTAAAACTTTTTCTATCACCTGAAGAAACAGAAAAACCAATTATCATAGAGGCCTTTGTGACAATAGACGACGAGGATAAAGCGCATGGTTTAATTGCTGCTATTGAAGAACAACATGATAATACGAATTTATACCCCAAAAAGTACAGGATGCCAAAAAGAAATCAACAATACAAAGAGGCCAATACTGTAATTTTTGGAACAGGTGAATTTATGCGTTCACATTTGAAGGAAATATCATATAAAGCAAATGTTAGCCTGGCATGTGATAATAATCAGGAAAAATGGGGGACAGTAGTTGGTCCGGGAATCAAGTGTATAAGTCCGGATGAACTTATAAAGATGGACAATGTTTTTGTGGTAATTGCTGTTGCAGATTCTGCGGTTACAATGCAGATTGCTTCACAGCTTATAGACATGGGTATAGAATCTTTTGAACATCTTAATAATTGGTTGAATTATGAGTGAAACAATCCATTTAAAAACACTTATAAATTGTCGCGGGCAATTTGGAGCTATATAGTGAAGGATGAGATTAGATGAAAAAAGTAGGAATACTGACATTCCATTACATTAATAACTATGGAGCAATTCTTCAAGCTTATGCTTTGAAAAAGGCAATTGATAAGTTTGATGGATATACAGCTGAAATAATCAATTATATCCCTGAGGATAGGGTAGAGTATCCGTATGAATATGGCGATATTGGAAAAAAGCTGGTCGAAGGAAAGCTAAACAAACTATATGAATTTCTATGGGATTACTGTGATGTAAAAAAAGATATAGTTAGAAGTGTAGAAGGCAACGAATACGATTATTATTGCGTTGGAAGTGATCAGGTTTGGAACTTTGTTATTAGTGGTAATGATTATACGTATCTTTTAAAGGATGTAGATCTTGATGCAAAAAAGATATCTTTCTCATCAAGTTTCGGATTGTCTGTAGATAAATTGATGCCATACAAAGAGATATACAAACGTTATCTTTCAGGTTTTAAAGCGGTGTCTGTAAGGGAGAGCGTTCATCAAAAATGGCTGCAGGAGAGTTGCGGCATAGAATGCGAAAATGTGCTTGATCCTACTTTTTTATTGAATGCTGATGAATATGAACCAATCATATCGGAGAAGAATATGATGGATCATCCGTATATTTTATTTATCTGGTATATGCATGATCAGAATGTATTGAAAGGAATTGAATTCGTAAACACTTTATCAAGAAAATACAGACTGCCGATAAAGCATAATATTGTAAAAGCAAGGCCGTGGATGATTGCACATGATGATGGATGCATGTTCTACGAGGGGGTGCCGGAGTTCCTTTGGTATATCAAAAATGCGGAGTTAGTCGTGACCAATTCATATCACACAACAATGTTTGCAATACATTTTAAAAAGCCTTTTTATACGTTTGTTACGGAGAGTATGAGAAGTAGGTTTGATTCTATTGGCGCAAAAATGGGAATTAAAGATAGATATGTTGACCGGTATATCGTGCCAGGCGACCTAAATATGGATATGGATTATAAAAAGATTGAAGCCAATCTAGAAGAACCAAGAAGCTTATCAAGAAAATTTCTAAAGGAGGCTTTGGACATAAATGAAAAATGATTACAAATATCCTCCTATAGAAGTAATTGAATGGGATCAGTTTCCTGACTATATAAGAATGGATCCAACTAAGAATGATGAATGGTATATTTATCAGTTTGGTTATCTTAGAACATATTTGATGAAGGTAATTGAGGGATGGAGCATTAAGGATTTCTTTGAGAGCATTCCGGTAGAAAAAATAGCCATTTATCCAATTACTGTTTTTACAGATATCATAAAAGCGGATCTAAGACGATCAACAGAAAAGTCAATTTACGTATCAGATAAGAAGATAGCGACAGAAAAGGAGGAAGCGAATCTTCAATTTCTTCCGCCTGAAAGATTATTTGAAAAGTATGAAAAGAAAGAAGTTGACAAGGTGGTTGTCTGTAGCATGCTTCAGGAAAACGTGATTATGGATGACCTGTTGGAAATGGGATTTAAATTGGAAGACGTTGTCACACTAAGTAGCATCCTATTGAATGGATGATTCAAAAAGGTTTGAGGACTAAAAATCAATATATATAATTGGCGTCGAAGATGATATAACAGATTGCAAAAATTGCTTAGTGCTATAGATAATGCAGCAAGAAATAGAGTAATGTTTGATATGCAGGTTAATGATTCTGATTTTTGGAGTGAAATAATCGAGAATGTTTAACTTAAACAAGGTATCAGAAAAGTTTAGAAAAGACTTCTATCCATACAGATCTATGCACATGGGCGTGTATGGGACCGGGAATAATGCAAGGGCAATATTACAGGACTGTGACGATTTTGACATTTCGTGTGTAATTGTCAGGGATGGTGCTGGTGGGCACTTTTGTGGGAAACCGGTTAAGAGTATAGAAGAAGCTATTCTTGATGGGATTGAAATGGTTGTTCTTGCTGCTGAAGCGGATATTGAATTGCTGATATATGACAGAATCAGGGAAGTATGTCAAAAGAATAGTATTAAGGTATTTGGTTTACATATTGGTGATATAGCAGCATTTCGTGAAAAAGCGAGTCTGATATGTGTGAATGCCGAAAATTCTGTAGGAAAAGAAGATATCATGCGAATGATTGATGAGCATGATGCCGTCTGCTTTAACATATTTGATACAGCTCTTATGCGAATGACACTTGATTCGAGGGATGTCTTTGCTGTCGTGCAAAAAAAGGCTGAGATTGACAATATTCATATCGGAGCTTTTCCTTATATAAGAATTCATGCAGAATTGACCAATCCTGAACCTTTCCCGACAATTCATGATATTTATTCATACATGGCTAAAACAAACGGATTAGATGGAGCAGTAGCAGACAAGCTCAAAGAAATAGAAATATCCGTGGAGAAAAAAGTCATTCGTGCTCGAAAAGAGGTATATGAATTATATCTTTATGCGAAGCAACAAAAGAAACAGGTTTTTTTGGTCTCGGATACATATTTAACGCAGGATATATTGGCTGAGTATTTACATGACGTTGGTATTGACGATTATGATGGAGTATTCCTTTCGTGTGAATTGAAGACAACTAAGAATGATGATTTGTTTAGGGCGATAATAGATAAACATTCTAGTCTAAACTATCTGCATATTGGCGATGATAAAAAGGCGGATGGGCTAAGTGCGATGATGAATGGAATGGACGCGGTGATTATTCCCAGTACATACGAAAAACTTATGAAATCGGAGTTGATGGGATTATGCACCACGCTGAATAATGTTAATGAAAAATCGATGTTAGGGCTTTGTGTACAAAAAGTATTTGGCGAGTCGCCTCGCCAAGAGCTAAAAGTTGACGACGCTACTGAATATGGCTTTTTGTTTCTTGGCCCTGTTGTCACAGCTTTTGTCATATGGCTTATTGAAGAAATTCAGCACAACAGAATATCAAAAGTTCTTTTTGCTGCCAGAGATGGATATCTATTCCTTAGATTATATAACCGTGCTATAGAGTTGTTGGGAATAAATGACATGCCGGAAGGTATATATTTTTATACTTCCAGAAGAGCATGTCTTAGGGCGTATTGCCGAAATGATGATGCCTTGGATGAAGTACTAAAACAGTACAATTTTACGTTGGATGATATTAGTCGTAATTATTCTGAAAGCGAAAATTACCATCAGATGAGTATGGTTGATGTGTTTGACTGCGCTCAAAATGAATTTATAGGATACCAAAAGTATATTGACTCGTTGGGAATAAGAAAGGATGACCGAATTGCATTTGTTGATCTCGTATCAGGTGGTACTTGCCAGTATTACCTTGAACAGATGTATCTGAGTGACATGATTGGTTTCTACTTAAGTAGAGGTATGAGCTGGGTGAAGAAAACGCCTAGGATATGTTCCTTGATAGAAGAAATTCCGGGTAATAATACTAATTATTTTTCTAAGATTGAGCAGGTGAAATTACTGGAAGCTGTTATGACCAGCCCAGAACCTTCACTTGCAGGATTTACAAAAGACGGGCAGAAAGTGTTCCTCACTAATGAAGCAACTGAGGAGTATAAGGAATTTGTTGCGGCTGTACAAAAGGGAATTACTGAGTATCTTGAAGAATACTTAAGATACTTATATGTTCCGGGTGTGAAGATTAGTACAGTAATTGTGAAAGAACTGATGGATTCAAGAAATATAATCAAGATTGATGACTGCATTTTGAAGAATATTCATATCGAGGATGAATTAATGGGGACAAAATTCTAATAACTTAGGGAGTGTGCTGTGCAGAGAACATTGGATTGTTTTTTGAGTGTATATAAGGATAAGCGCATTGCAGTCTATGGAACAGGATTGAATGCGGAGAGAATCATTCGCAATGTAAAGGGTTATTCATTTTCGTGTGTTATTTCCAATGACGAAAACATGATAGGGGCGACCTTTTTTGGAATAAAAGTGTTAGCTTTAAAAGATGCACTTACATGCTCTGACATAGTATTGGTAGCAGCTATTCCTGCATCTACCAGAATTGTATTTGAACGCATCAAGGATGATATTCCAAGCGGGATAAAGGTTTTTGATCTTTCTGGAAATGAATTGAATGCACCTAAGCAATATGAGAACCACAAATATTGGAATATCAGATATCAGAACCTTATAGACGCAATAGATGCTCATGAAGTGATTTCATTTGATGTGTTTGATACGCTGTTGATGCGTAAATGTTTATACCCCAAAAATGTCTTCGACATTATTGATTTGATTCAGGTTGTCGTGAAGCTACCTGTAAACAGTAGTTTTACGCAGCTGAGACAAGATGCTGAGCGGGCATTATATACTACAATCGGGCACCCTACTATCTATGAGATATATGATAAGATGGCTTTGGATTTCGATATTACAAAGCGTGACATTTCATGCCTGTTAGAATTGGAACTTGAAACAGAGCGCAGAATTATGAGTCGAAGAGAGGAAGTATTTAATGCGTTTAAATATGCTCTCGAAAAATGTAAACAAGTATTTATCACTTCGGATATGTATTTGACGAAGAATTTACTTGATGATTTATTACGTTCACAAGGAATCATAGGCTATAAGGATATACTTGTTTCATGCGACCATGGATGCAATAAAGCTTCAGGTAAGCTCTTTAATATACTACAGGAAACGTCTAATTCAAATAGTATTTTACATATTGGAGATAATTTTGAGGCTGACATTGAAGGGGCTAGACGAGCTGGGATAGATGCATTTCAAATTTGGGGCGGTGTCGATTTACTTCTTAATTCATCGGTAGCATACTTGATAAGTAAAGTTGATACTATTTGTGATGAGTTATTGTTGGGTGAAATACTCGCGTCGGTCAGTATGTTTAACAGTCCCTTCAGACTTGGTGAAAATAGAGGCAAAATAAATATTGAATCTATAAAAGAGATGACTGCGTTAAGCTTTGTGCCCATAACGCTAGGATATATGTCCTGGCTTATTGGAGAATTAAGGGGAAGAAAAGATGATGCTGTCTTATTTGCTTCAAGAGATGGATATCTGTTAGAAAAACTGTTTGATATTGTAAAAAAGAATCATCCAGAACTTAATCTTCCAACATCTATATATTTTTACTCTTCAAGAAAGGCCATGGCTGGTATCATACCAATAAATGAAGCGGGAATTTTAGCACTTGTTCATAATCTTGATCAGTATAGAAAAATAGACATTCTTAAGCATTTGGAAAAAGTTTTTGGAGTTTCTTTTTCTGATAATATGTTGAAATACTCTGGTAAACGATATGATGAAATAGATTTAGATGTACTTACTCAGGATTTGCTTGATGAAAAAGAGCGTATTTATAAGAAGGCATTCGAGTCAACAACAAACTATCATAATTACCTTGAGAGTATGCATTTAGATAGATATAAAGAAATCTATGTTGTTGATCTGGTGGCACAGGGCTCAACAAGATATGGATTATCTACTCTTTTGGGAAAAGAGGTAAAGATGCTTACGCTTGCCACAACTTCTATACCAAATGCGTTTGTGGCTGATCCATCACTTGCTACTTCAATGTATGGGCAACTCGTTTCTGGGATTGGTAGAGCGGTTGGTGCTTTGTTTCCGTTACTTGAGCTGGCGTATGCCTCAAAGGAGGGGCAAGTATTGGGTTTTTGCGAAAATGGTTCACCGCTGTTTGATGAATCAACAAAGTACAATCCTGTGCTGTTGGATGGAATACAAGAAGAGGCTTCGCAATATTTTGAGGAGTTTTTTGGTAAGGATTGGTTTATGCATGATTTCTCAAATGAATTTGCTGAAAGTATGCTAGGTATCCTGGATTCGGTTTATAGTGATGTGTCTGATGATGTAAGACAATTGTTTGACTTTTTTGATCCTATGTATGAAACCATGGAAAGATTTAACGTCCTAGATGAGGTGCGAGGTGATGGCAATAGATGATGCGGTCTGATGACAGGAAAAGATACATTCTTTTCGGAACAGGCGATTATTACAACAGGTTTCATCATTGGTTTATAGGTCGGGAAGTAGCCGCTGTTCTTGATAATGATGAGAAGAAGCAGGGAACAACAATAGATGGACATGCTGTTATGGCTCCGATGGATGTGAGGGAGCTTGAGTATGACGCCATTGTTATTCTCAGTTTTTATGTGACCGCAATGAAGAAACAGCTGCTGGAGTTGGGGGTTCCGGAGAGTAAGATATTTCATTTTTTTGATCTTCATGAGTTGATCCGAACAGAAGAATATGAAGTCCCGATTAAGCTGAACGGCGGAAAGAGCATATTGCTTCTGTCACATGATCTGTCGCTTGGGGGACCAGCGCTTGCACTGTATCACGCGGCGAAGGCATTAGGACGTGCAGAGTATGAAGTAGTCTATGCGTCAATGCTGGACGGGGAGCTGAGAAGTAAGCTTGAAGAGAATGGGGTTCAGGTTGTTGTTGACAACAGACTCCAGATAAATAAAATGATGGAGCTGCCCTGGACAAGGCGCTTTGATCTTGTTATCTGCAATACCATAAATTATCATGTATTCCTTTCAGAAAGAGATGAGGCTATTCCGGTCATTTGGTGGCTGCATGATTCTGCTTTTTTTTATGAAGGAATAAAGCCCGAGAGGCTCTCTGCAATCAATACTAACGGCATGAAGATACTGTCTGTCGGACCAATTCCACGGGCTGCAATAAAAAAATACCTCCCTGATGTGACAGTTGAAGACTTGATTTATGGAGTTTCGGATGGCGAATAAGATGATGTTCATAACAATTGGATATATCGAATGGAGAAAAGGGCAGGACCTTCTTGTAGATGCGATTGAGGGGCTGCCGGAAGATATAGTCCGCAATGCGGAGTTCATTCTGGTGGGGCAGAACACCTCACTTATGGCTCAGCAGTTGGAGAATAGAATCTCATCAATGCATAATGTGAATATGATCGGGACCATCCCGAGAGAGGAAATCCATAAGCTCTTAGATGATGCAGATGTGCTCATATGCCCGTCCAGAGAGGATCCTATGCCGACGGTGTGCGCGGAAGCTATGATGCATAAAGTGCCCTGCCTGGTTTCGGATGCAACAGGTACTGCAGCATACATTAAGGACGGAATTGATGGTATGGTGTTCGAGTCGGAGAGTGTGGAAGTTCTGCGTGATAAGATTTTGTGGTGCATCGAACACCCGAATGAGCTCATGGCAATGGGCAGCAAAGCCTATGCATTATACAAAGAGGTATTTGCGGAAGAAGTATTTGAAGGCAGACTTTTAGACTGTGTTGCGCTGATGATCGGAGGCCCAGGAATGTAGCGGGTATTACGTTTTTCTCTAGAGAATAAGGCGCAAAAGGCTTTGAAAATGTTTAGCACTTTGACAAATTTATACTGTACATCAGATTGGATTTCTGCTATCATTTTAAATAGAACACATGTTCTAATGCGGGGTGATGGTAGTTGGATAAAAGGTTTAAAGTTGGGGTGTTTAACGAAGCGATAAATGCTATTCTTGGTATAAATATAAGTGCCAGGAATATCTATCAGTCTAAAGGATTTAAGGCACATCTGCTCAAGCGAAGACATTTTGTCGCTGCTAACTATGTGGAGCTGATTCCCGAGATAATCCTTAATCCTGATTATGTAGGTAAATCAGGCGAAGATACCAGTCCTTCCATAGAGTATGTCAAGTCGTTTAGTGATGACAATATGAGGCTGGTGGTAAAGGCGGATGTAAAGGATGACACACTGTATGTGGCAACAATGTTCGAACTTCCTACTGCAAAGCTTGAACGATTTGTACATAGTGGGAGGTTTAAGAAATACATTGACGGTAGTGAGTGAGCTTACTATAATGAAAGTGTAAAACATTGACGAGCCGGAAAAGGTACCCGGCGCTCCGGAAACGGAACCTGACATGGTGGATGATCGCCGCCCACCCAATGTTTTACATAAAAATCTGTGTGTTCGCACAGATTTTTTGTTTTATAAGGAGAATTCAGAGATGTTGGATTTCGACAAAATAAAACAAACCAGTATTGTAGTATATGGTCTTAGCACTGAGACAGAGAGGTTCATCGCCGATCATGGTGATGGGCTTAATATTGTTGGGCTTCTTGATGGATTTCGCGAGAGCGGAGAAATGTACGGTTTTCCTATTATTTCTTTTGATGAGGCCGTTGGTGCCGGAGTCAGGATGATAGTAGTGGTGGCAAGGCCCGGGTCCTGTAAGGCAATTGCAAAGCGCATCGGAGATAGATGCAGGGAATTAGATATCAGTGTTTTTGATGTCAGAGGAAAAGATCTTCTTCAGAAGAATGAAGTTACATATGACTTTGCAAAGGTGAAGGCCGGAACCTACGATGAACTTAAAGAGGCGGTTGATAAAGCTGATGTGGTCAGCTTTGATCTGTTTGATACTTTGGTTGCCAGAAAAGTGTTTGAGTACACTGATGTATTTGAACTTGTTGATAACCGGCTTAAGGAGAAAGGAGTTTGTATTCCGGATTTTGCGAAGCTAAGGCTTAAGGCTGAGAAAGATCTTTCTGCAAAGAGTGCACCAAAACTGGTGACCATATACAAGCAGCTCTTGTATGATTGCGATATGCAGCTAAGCGGTGGTGTCAGTGCCGGATCTAAGGATGGAGTGACAGGAAACATCACTCCGGAAGAGCTGGCTGAACTGGAGTGGGAAATAGACAGTACTTTGATGATAAGACGCAGTGGTATAGCTGAAATTTTCGATTATGCCACAGCTCACAAAAAAGTCTATATCACTACTGATTGTTACTATTCAAGGCAGCAGATCTCAGAAATGCTGAACAATCTTGGAATCAGAGGGGTTAAGGACATACTCGTTTCTTCAGAGTATGGGACTGCCAAGAACCAGGGGCTTTTTGATGTGCTTAAACAAAGGGCTTGTGAGGTGACCAAGTCTGGAAGTGGGATTCATATTCTGCATGTGGGCGATGATGAATATGCAGATATTGAAATGGCTGCAAAACATGGTATTGATACTTTTAAAGTTATGAGCGGCAGGGAGTTCTTTTACTTCATGGGTGGCATGGGGTTAGAAGACGAGATGAAAACACTCGCTGACCGTATCAAAGTGGGGATGTTGATTTCCGGAATGTTCAACAGTCCGTTCTCTTTTGAGGAAGGATCCGGCAGACTTGCCGTTGCCGACTCATTTCAGATAGGGTATATGTTCTGTGCTCCGATGATAACCGATTTCGTGTTGTGGCTAAAGGAAAAGGCAGAGCAGCAGGGGATTAAGCAGATACTGTTCTGTGCAAGAGACGGGTTTCTTCCAATAAAGCTCTATAGGAAGGTTGATGCCGGATCGAATTCAATTTATTTCATGTGTTCCAGGACTGCTGCAATCCGTGCAGGAATGGAGAATGAAGCTGACATTGAGTATGTGGACAGCATGAAGTATTTCGGGTCACCGGAAGAGGCATTGCGAACAAGGTTTGGAATTGCGGTTAAGGACGTAAGGGAGATTGACCGTGTCAGTGTGATTTTGAGTAAGTCAGAGGAACAGAGGGCTCTCTACAGGAAGTATATAGATAAGTTTTGTCTTAATGATGGTGATATTGGCGTGTTCGATTTTGTGGCCAAAGGAACGACGCAGATGTACCTTCAAAAGCTCTTTTCCCAGAAGTTTAAGGGGTTTTATTTCCTCCAGCTTGAACCGGAGTTTATGGCAGATAAGGGTATGGAGATAGAACCGTTTTACTCTGATGAGGAGAAAAATACCAGTGCAATCTTCGATAATTACTATATTCTAGAGACAATACTGACATCTCCCGATCCTCAGATGCTGGAGTTTGACGCAGATGGAAAACCTGTATTTGCAGTCGAGACCAGAAGCGAGTCAGACCTGGCTGTGTTTGATAAGGCCCAGGCTGGGATATTATCTTATTTTGACGAGTATTTGGTATTGGTCCCCGAAGCGGCACGAACAGTGAATAAAGGTTTGGATGAGAAACTGCTTGAATTGGTAAATAAGATTCTGATAAAGGATGAGGATTTTCTGTCACTGAAGGTTGAGGATCCATTTTTTGGAAGGATGACCAACATGAAGGATTTGCTGTAAAGCTGGAAGATGTTTTGCAAACAGTAGTGTTGTGGAAGGATAATCATGAAAGTATACATATTAGCTCCTGCGAATCGGACCAGTGGAGGGCCGGAGCTCGCACACCAATTATGCTTTGCGATAAACAGGCTGACTGACATCAGGGCGGAAATGTGCTATGTGGATGTAAGGGCGCCTTTTGACAAGGCGCTTGCCGTGGATGCAGAAGTTCCTGCGCCTTATAAAATCTATGAGACTACGCATGTTTCAGATGTTGACGTTATGTGCTCGGAAGACTCCGTGGTGGTTTTTCCGGAAGGCCTTACGCTCAGTATGCCTTATGTTGGCAAGGCCAAAAAGGTTTTATGGTGGATGAGTGTAGATAATTATATAAAGTCAACTGAAGAGACAAATCTTTCATACATAAATGACAATGTATGCTTTCATCTGTATCAGTCATATTATTCTATTGATTATGTAAATAAAAAGCTGGATGCCCCACGCGGGATGTACCTGTCAGATTACATAAATGATGCTCACGGGAAATTCATTTACCCTGCGCAGCTAAGAGAAAATATTGCTCTTTATAACCCTGCTAAAGGATTTGATGATATAAAGCCGCTTATTGAAAAGGCATCATGGCTGAAATGGATACCGCTGGTAAATCTTGATCTGGAACATATGATACTGATGATGGAAGCGGGAAAGATTTATGTTGATTTTGGAAACCATCCCGGAAAAGACAGAATCCCCAGAGAAGCTGCGGCCAATGGATGCTGTGTTATCACAAACAAAAAGGGATCAGCTGCGTTTGTGAAAGACGTGCCAATACCTGACGAGTATAAATTTGACTGCCCTGCTGAGCAGTTAGACCAAATAGATGCTTTGCTGAAAGATATATGCGGTGATTTTGAAAAGCATCAGAATAAATTTCAGAATTACAGGCAGATCATAGCTTCTGAAAAGAAATCCTTTGAAGAGGATACAATTAAATTTACCGATACCATGCAGAAACTAATTCCGTAATATAGATTTCTGAAAAAATAATAAATTTTCTGAAACTATCAGTTTTTTGAAACAAAATTCCGATAAAATATAAGTGGGAGTTTATACACTTTTTTAGTTGGAGAAGGTTATGAAAAACAGGGTAGTTTCTTTTTTTATTGCAAGTATTCTGGCTGTTTCAAGTATAGGGTATACATCGTTTGATATTCTGCCTGCGTATGCGCTTGGCGATGATGAAGCTGAGGCGGATGCTGATACAGAGGACGACGATGAGCCCGTCGAGGAGGAGAGTGCTGAATCAGAAGATGCAGCAGAATCCTATTCTGAGAGTGAGCCTGCAGATGTGAAGATCATCAGCTTTGACGACCTTCCCGAAGATGTTGCCTACCAGGAGGTGAAGGCAGGCACGGCACTCGATGAGATCATTTTCCCTGATACATTGCGAATAGATGTTGTCCCGGATCCCGACAGGCAGGAGCGCCTTATAAGGGAGCTGGGCAAAGAGAGACAGGACAGAGAGGCGCCTGAGGAAGACGAGGGGGCCGACTTGCTTGTGCCTTCAGAAAAAGGCGCGGAGGAAGGCGCTGCAGGCGAGGAAAAAGATGCTGCTTCAGAAGGAGATTCTGAATCTGATGAGGATGAGATAATCTTTTTTGACTCAGATACAGGTGAGGCTTCTGTAGGCGTTATCGGCGAAGGGGATGAGGACGAAGAAAGCGGCTACGAAAGTGAAGCTTCCGGCAGTCAGGAAGATAAAAGTGAGGATGCGAGTGGCTCATCAGACAAACAGACCAAAGAATCCGAGCGTGCAAAGTCACCTGAACAGACGGAAGGAAACGGTGGAACCGGTACTCCCGGCATGACAGATGAAGCTGAAAAGTATGAGGATTCAGGGAAGGCTGAGGACTCGGTAAAAACAGGAGAATCTGATAGAACTGAGAATTCTCAGGAAACACAGTCGCCTGGGGAATCGGTCGAGCCTCAGAGTACGAAGGAGGCTTCAGACGATGCAGTCAGTGACGGGCTTATTGGCAGGATAAAGTCAGCATTTGGTGAGCTCAAAGTTTATGCTGCGGAAGATTCTGCAGATTCAGATAATGCAGGCTCAAAAGCACATACAGAGATAACAGATAAAGATGCAGAGGCTGCAGATACAGAAACTGATGCAAAAGATACTGAAACAGAGACTGATAACAATTCTGACTCTGATACAGAAATCTCTGGCACTGAAGACAAACAGTCCGACTCAGGAAATTATGCATCATCAGATTACACGAATTCTTTAGATGACGACTCGAATGGCAACTCAAATGCCGATTTAGACGATGCCAGAGATGACATCGAAGTAAGTCATGAGATGGTCTCCGATATCAAGTGGATCCTGGATCCTTTAAACAATACCACTGACACATACGACCCTGATCTTGTCGGGCATGAGTATGTTTTTATTCCTGTGCTTCTGATCCCGGATTTCTATTACATCGAGGCTGAGCTTCCCACAGTGACGGTCAGGATCCGTGAGGATAACTATGCTTTTGATGAGACGGTAGAAGTTGATGGAGTCAGGATCAGAGTAAGAGCTGAAGAAGGCGTGTTCCCTGAAGGCTCATCTCTGTCTGCCAAAAAGCTTGAAGAAGAGGATGAGCAGACAGTTCAGGAGGCAGTTGCCGAGAGCTCTGAGGATCAGGGCTTTGTTGTCAGGTCTTATTCCTTTGACATTAAAGTCCTAGATGAGGATGAAAAAGAGATCCAGCCGAACACCGAAAAGGGCAAGGTCATAATCTCTTTTGAAACAGAAGAAGCTGAGAATGAAAAGTTTCAGGCTGATATCTATCATGTCATGGAAGATGACTCAGCAGAGTCTGCAGCAGACGATAAAACTACAGATGGAACAACTGAAGATGCAGCCGGCGATGATACCGAAGACGCAGCCAAATATGATACCGAAGACGCAGCCGAAGATGCAGCCGGCGATGATACCAAAGACTCTGCCGAAGATGATACCAAAGACTTTGCCGATGGTGCTGCCAAGTTAACTTCCAACACCTCCGGTGAGATTGAAGTTGAAAAGCTCATGTCCGTCATAGTCGACGGAGAGGAAACCAAGGCTGTCGAGGCCGTTACTGACGGCTTTTCCAAGTACATGCTTGTATTTACCTGCGATGAATTTGATATCGAATGGCCAAGCGACAAATCCTATGTCTGCCTTGACGATGTCTTCTTTAACAACGGCTACCTCCTTGGAAGTCTCGTAATAGAAGATCCCGAAAAAGACATTGTCTACAACAGTTCTTCGGATTCAAAATATTTCTATTTTGAGAGGCTTGAAAGCGTTCTTTCCACCGATGATGATGGCAACGCAGTGCACGATCCGGCAGTTTCAAACGGCTGTTATGTGGCATCGGATGAGGACACTGCGGCGTGGTACATGATCCTCAGAAAGCCGTTTGAAGGACAGACTAAGAAAGTGAAACTTACGTGTTCACGTGACGAAACACATAGCACTGTAAACATAAATGTAAAGTGCAACAGCATTGTAGATGCAGAGCTTGTGCACGAATATCCTTACGGACTTGATCCGGGGACCGATGAAGGAGACAATACGCCGGATTTTGTGCTTCAGGTAAAGACTGTCTGTGCCAATGAAGAAGGCGAGGGAGTTCTTTATCAGTGGCAGTATAAAAAGAACGGAAGCAAGGAATGGAAGGACATAGACCTTGCACACTCAGCTGTGCTTGGCGGCATTTTTGAGGATGCGCCTTACGTAGCCGGGGATTGGTTCAGATGCCTCGTAAATGGCACAGCTTCCAGGGAAGTCCAGATAATAAACGCATCTTCTGACAGCAAAAGAGTGTGGACAGATCCCTACAATGATGACAGTGACAGATGCTATATAAGTAACGGAACCGTGGCGTATACAGTTGATACATCTTCCGGAAGCACCGTTATCGACGTGGTCGGGGAGTTCGCCAAAGGCGGCAAGGCATATATGATCCAGACTACAAACGGCGGCAGGGGCTGGACGATCATTACAGGTACGGATGCAGCGCCCACGCAGGGCTCTTTTGCCTCTGACAGTGCTGTTCTTGATGACCTGTACCTGGGCTTTTCTGACAAAGACGCACTCAGAATCTGTGTGGAGGCTGATCTCGGAGCTGATGAACATTCACTTGCAATTGGTACTGACTGTGCTATCGGAAGCGGAGAGATCAAGGACAACGTACCTCTGACAGGAACGCTTATCGGCAACGTTGATGCGCAAAAGAGCATCACAAAGGTTTCTTACATCGGCATAGGCAGCAGAGATGCTGCACAGACAGCCATTAACAATGATAAGGGAAAAGAGTACCCTGCGATCTCTCTTGTACCTGTATCTATGCATGGACTGAGGGTATGGATTAACAGCGATGCAGCTCCAGAGCCATACAGATTTGCAGATGGAACGGCAACGGTAAAAGTTGACGGGCAGGATTTTGCCAATGTGAAGCTTCTTAGTGAAAACAAGTCCGCGGGAGAAGCTCTTTCATGGCTTGATGTTGAAGCGGGCGGCACGGTGAAATTCAATTTTGAAATCGGTTCACTTGCAACCGCAACTTCCTTTAAGAATGTCAAAGACGCAAAGTACGAGTACACTGCAAAGAGTTCCAATATAAAGAACGGAAAGCTCGTAGGAGAAGAACTGAAGAAGTATGCCATTACAGTTGCTGATCCCATGGATTCTGTTCTTGAGACGCTGAAGATCAAGACGCCTTCATCCGTCAACTCCTCCCTATCAAGCAAGGCAAGAGCAACCGCATCGGTTTCATCTTCTACAAGCACGGCTAACAGCTATAAAGCAGATTTCCTTGATATCTCAATTCTTCAGACCTCTGATAATGAAGCGTACAATAACAAGACTGTGACTGAGGTGAGAAAAGACAGCAAGGACAGGTCAAGTGCTGCAATGCCTCTTAAGATCGAGCTTTCCTATGACTTTTCGGGTAAAGACGGCATAAAGATTTTCAGAGAGCACAACGGAACTGTTGAAGAGCTCACAGAGAAAAGCGGCGGTTCAGACGGTACCTATACGCTTGACGAGGAGAATGGAAAGATCTATGTCTATTCCTACAAGTTCTCGCAGTTTGCGGTGGCATATAAGCAGGAGGTCTATTACACCGTTACCTTTGATGACGGCACAAGTAAGAGCACGGTAAAAGTAAAAGCCGGTGAGAAGGTTTCAAAGCCTGCAGACCCTACAAGGGAAGGCTATGTATTTAAGGGCTGGTACACCAAAAACTCAACTCTGAGTTCATCTTCTACAACAAGCACTGCGGCTTCCGCCTCAGCTTTTAACTTTGACACGGCCATAACCAAGGACATCACACTGGTGGCAGGATGGACGGCTTCAAAGGACAACAAGAAGGAAACCGGTGATGACAGCGAGAATGATTCAAGAGCACCCAAGATGGGGGACAACATACGTGCAGTATGGCTATGGGTACTCATTCTGGCAGCAGGAGCAGTTACTTTCGTGCTTGCATTAAGAGAGCTCAGAGATTCCAAAAAGCCTCTTTCCGACAAAGAGAAGTCTCCCTCTAAACTAAGAAGAGCATTTTTGCTCCTTGGAATAATTATCATTACTACCGCTAAGTTTTTTGCCCGCAAGTTCAGAGAGAACAGGGTAAAAGTTCTTTTGGCAGCCGGCGGAGCCGCTGTGATAGTGTCTGCATTTGCCCTGGTATCAACGATGCTTCAGTATAAGGCTTCTGAGGATCTGTATGACGGAGCAGAGGAGACCTATGTGGAGGAATCTGCAGAAGAAGTATCCGATAGACCAGAGGAAAAGACAGCAGACAATGCGACCAAAGAAGATGAGCAGGGCTGGTGGGACAGCGTAGATGTAAACGTGGCGCAGCTATCAGAGGACTACCCGGACGTTGTGGGCTGGATTTATTTTGAAAATGAGGACATAAGCTATCCGATCATGTACTCAGGCGACAACGACAAGTATCTGAGAACGGCTTACACCGGCGAGAAAGCAAGGGCAGGATCCATCTTTGTTGACGGCGAGTCGACACCGGATTTTTCTGACCCTCATAGTCTGATATATGGCCATAACATGCGTGACCGCTCAATGTTCGGAAAGCTTCGCAACTACAGAAATGATCCAAAGTACTACGAGGATCACCAGTACTTCCAGGTATTTACCAAGGATCGTGTTTACAGATATCAGATTTTTGCCTGCGATGTAGTACCTGACAATCACGACGTCTTCTGGGTCTTTGGAAAAGAGCCGGCTAACTACTTTAAGATGCTCAAGGAAGTTGAGCGTGATTCTTTTGTTGACACGGGTATCGAGGCAAATGAATCTGACCACGTGATAACTCTGGCAACATGTACGGAAAAGGATGAAGAGAGACTCATAGTCTGTGCCGTCAGAACCGACGAATATCAGTACAGACAGTGATATTTCTATTAAATTTTCCTAAAATCTAAGATTTTGCCATGGTATGTCGATATACTATATGTACCAGTAGTATGTTTTTTTATCGTGCAAGGGAGGCGCGGGATGTTTCCAAAGAGAAATATTCTGGCAAAAATCCCATGGATGGGCATAGCGGCGCTACTCATGACGCTTATCATGGTCCTTGATCCTGTTCTTGCGCTGGCCGAAGAATCCGGTTCCGGTGAGGAGATTGTGATCTTTTCTTCTGATGGAAACGAGACAGTAGTTGGCGGAAACAGCAATGACAGTGATGAAAGTGATGACACTTACTTCGGAGGATCAATACAGGGTAAGACAGCTGCAATAATTGATGATGATGAGATCTGGGCTCTTGTTGATAAAGAAGAGCTTAGGTCTCTTGTTGACGTGGAAGAACTCAGGACTTCCATAGACGTTCCCGCACTCATAGACAGTATTGACAAAGATGAGCTGCGTGCCGGGATTAACGGCATGGAGCTTCTTTCCGAAATCAGTGAAGAAGAACTGAAGGAAGAATTTGTTGAAAGAAAGCTGGAGGAAGAGTTTTTTATCATTGACGAGGAGACCGGAGAGGGAAAGATTGTCACCGAAGAGGAATTTACTGCACTTAAGGGCGATATTGCAAAAGAAGCTGCAAGTGAAGCTGAGAGCTCTTTTGCCGAAAAGATAGATGAAGAAACAGTTGTACTTGAAGACGGAAGGGAAGTGACCACATTTAAGGTTAAGCTTCCCGAAGGCGTTGCGGACAGTCACCCCATAGATGTCACCAATGTGCAGCTTCCTGTTATGGGAGCCATAAGCCCGTTTGATTTTATCATCGATCCTATGGAACTCATCTACCAGACTGACGCGGCCAAGTACGGCGGTGGAAGGGTTGAGGAAGGCGCAAGCGTCCTGTTCAGAAACAGCAAAGGCGATTACGATTTCTCACACAAAAGCGATATGCTTGAGGTGATCAACAGGAGCAATGTCCCTGTAAAGATCACTATTTCAGCCAGTATTCAGAATCCGGATTCGGTTCCTCTTGTGACAAGTGTTTCGGAGCTCTCGGGGAATGAGCCCTCATTATTCATGGCACTTGCTGATGACTACGGAGTTGCTTCCATTATAACGAGCTACGATGAGGCTGAATTTGAGACCAGCCTTACTGCTGCTCCGGATGGAACATACGTATACTCTTACAACGAAGCAACCGGAAGCTACGATTACGCTTTTGCCAAGGGGGCAGAGGAGGCCGAGTTTGACTCTGTTTCTTTTGGTATCATCGCCTCCTGCAATACAGAGGCTGACTGGAGTCAGGTGGATTCCTGGCCGGTGATAAGCGTCAACTGGAAGGTAACTCCCATGCTGACAGACTGGGCCGAGGTAAGCGGAGAGGCTGCCTATCAGGCTGCAATGAAGCTTATAGAGACTGAGGAGTTTGATGCGTTTAAGCTGGTCAAAGCTGCAGAGCTTGCAGAGGAAAGACTCATTGAGTGCATCCTTGAGAAGGTCAATGAGTTAAAAGATGAGGCTCTTGAGAAGCTGGTAGAGGAAGAGATCACAAAGCTTGCTTACCGGAAGTATGCTGAAATGATGGAGGAAAAGACCGGGGCTGATCCGGAAGAAAAGCCTGTTGCCTCTGGCGATGGCGACAATACGGTAAAGATTATTGAAAGTGGTGACAGCGAAGATACGCTGAACATCATAGAGAGCGGTGACAATGACAAAGAGGATGCTCCGGAAATAACAGAGAGCGATTCTCCTGCTGACAAAGAGGGTACCTCAGAATCTGAGGAAGAGGACATAAAGTTTGAAGAGGCAAAAGACCCTCTGGCGGAACCTGAAGTAGAACTGAAGGAAAGTAATAAGAGCACTGAGAGTGATAGTTCCGGAAATGGGGAAGAAGTAGAGATCTTTGAATCTGAGAGTGACTGAGTGCGCATATACTATCGGATCTCTTTGATAATCAGGAAAACGTAAAGAACAGACATGAATATGGAATCAAAGTGGGAAGTGGGAAGTAAAATACCTTTATTACTTCCCACTTTTATACTATAATATGCCACAGGTTTCTCTGTTTTTACGTCCAAGAAGGTTTGGAAAAACCTTGAATATGGACATGATCAGAACTTTTTTTGAAAAAAGTGAAAGTGATACTTCAAAATATTTTGAGAAAACCGCAATCTGGAAAGAGAGTAATAAGTATAAAAAACACCAGGGCATCTATCCTGTCATTTTCTTTACTTTCAAGGATATGAAGTTCTCCACCTGGAAGGAAGTATGGACTAATATCCGGGCAGCAATTCAGAGAGAATTTGACAGGCTTTTACCAGGCTCTGCGATCAATGGTCTTGATGAGGGGGAATTGTCATACATAAACAAAGTTAAAGACGGGACTTTGGAAGATGCTTTGTGGCCCGGGACACTGGGCAGACTGACACAGCTTTTGGAAGAAGTATATGGCGTGGCACCTATGATCATGATCGATGAGTATGACACGCCGATTCAGCAAGGGCACTTTAATGGATTTTATGATGAAGTAATTGGATTTATGAGAAACTTTCTGTCAGGTGGTCTGAAGGATAATAAGCATCTTACCATGGCTTTCCTGACCGGAATTCTAAGAGTGGCAAAAGAGAGTATTTTTAGTGGACTTAATAACCTTACGGTTAATTCAGTAATAGATGACAGGTACAGTTCCTACTTTGGTTTTACCGAGCGGGAGGTAAAAAAGCTACTGAAAGATTATGGCGTTTTGGAGCATTTTTCTGAGGTGAAGGAGTGGTATGACGGGTATCATTTTGGGAAAAACGCCATATATAATCCATGGTCAGTACTAAGTTATGTGGCTGAGAATTGTACCACTAAGACTTATTGGCAATCTACCGGAAGCAACGAGGTTATAGGAGAAGTGATCTCGTTGGGATCAATTGAACTTGTGGATGAGATACGCGCATTACTGATGGGAGAGAGCAAGAGCGTGTATATAGACACTGCTGTTGTGTATCCGGATGTTGGAAAGAGCTTTTCCAGTATATACAGCTTTTTGCTTATGGGAGGCTACCTGACCCTGGTGTCTTCGGAGGCACTTTATGATGGAAACACAATGGGGGATGTTGCTATTCCTAATCTGGAAGTTATGCATGTTTTTGAAAAAGAGATTCTTGCAAGATCCGGTAATATAGTAAGCAGTGAGGATGCTATTGGATTTCAGAAGGCATTGATGGACGCGGATCAGGATAGGATGCAGGAACGCTTGAAGCTGTTTTTGAAAGAAACCATAAGCTTTTTTGATGCTTCTGCAGAAGGCTTTTACCATGGTCTGTTACTGGGGCTTAGCGCTGCGCTGCATAGATATTACGATATCAGATCAAACAGAGAGGCTGGAAACGGACGCTATGATATTGCCCTGCTGCCCAGAAGGAAAGGGGATAGAGGTTATATCATTGAAGTCAAAGCCATCACAAAATTGAAGAAAAGCATTACGGAAGATGAACTTGCAGAAGTATTAGAGAATGCGGCAATCGATGCTTTGGATCAGATTGATACCAATCACTATGCAGATGCTTTTGGAAAAGTGAAGGTATATAAAATCGGAGCTGCTTTTTATAGGAAGACATGCAAGGTTACAGGCAGGCAATAAGAGGGTAAATAGTTATTAACTGGATAAGGAGGCATTCATGAACATCGCGATCATCCTTGCCGGGGGCACCGGCAGCAGAATAGCATCAGACATACCCAAGCAGTTCATCGAACTCTCCGGGCAGATGATGATCCTTCACAGCATCAGGCCCTTTGCGGACAGCGATATGGTGGACAACTACCAGATAGTGGCAGCCCGGCAGTGGCGTGAAAGAATTGAAAATGAGCTGTTTGAGGATCCAGAGTCCCCAATATCCCAGAAGTTCCTGGGCTTTTCCGACCCCGGAGAGAACAGGCAGATGTCCATATATAATGCGCTGATCGACATTCAGAAGCTCCTTGACTGTGCAAAAGAAAACGACGACAGCGCCAATGTCAGTGCCGATACGAAGGAGAATGGCAACTGTTCAAAGTACATGGTCCACAGCCCCTTTGGCAGCATGGACGGAGTGATCATCCACGATGCGGCGCGTCCATTTGTGACGGTTGAGGACATTGATGAGTGTCTAAAGGCACTGGAAGACCACGATGGCGCTATGCCGGTACTTCCCATGAAAGACACAGTTTACTTTTCACGCAACGGCAAAAAAGTTGACGAACTCTTAAACCGCAACTGCATTTATGCCGGACAGGCCCCGGAAGCTTTCAGATTTGAAAAGTATCTTAGAGCCAACGAGGAGCTTCTTCCTGACAGGATCCTGCTTATCAAGGGTTCTACGGAGCCTGCAATAATGGCGGGGATGGATGTTGCAATGATCCCGGGAGACCAGAGGAATTTCAAAGTCACTACAGATGAGGATCTGGAGAGAGCGAAGGAAATATTGGGATATTGATTTTCCTAATACAGTATATTTACATGCGATATTGAAAATGTTATAATATGGCTAATTCCGAATTGGAATCGGAATTAGCCATTTTTTAGAGGTATGTAATGGAATATATTCATAGACATGTGGAAAACACAATACTTGCAGCTGAGCAGATGTTCAAGACTGTGCTGGTTACCGGAGCAAGGCAGACAGGTAAGTCTACAGTGGTCAGGGTACTTTTTCCGGATAGGAAATCTGTATGCTTTGATGATCAGTTTTTGGAAGACCAGGCCAATGAAAATCCGAATGTTTTTTTAGACCTGAACAGGCCGCCTGTTTTTTTTGATGAGGTTCAGCGTGTTCCGAATCTGTTTCGTTATATTAAGATGGAATGTGATAAAGATGATACAACCGGTAAGTATATTCTATCAGGATCACAGCCTTTTAAACTTATGGAGATGGCATCAGATTCTCTGGCAGGAAGGGTAAGTATTATCGAGCTGGCGCCGTTGTCGCTTAGAGAGATAATGAAGGATTCATTTTTGAAGCCATTTATTCCAACAATGGAATATGTCAGGGAAAGAGCTGAGACTGCACACTCTGTTTCAAACATATGGGAAAGAATACATACAGGAGGATATCCTGAGCTTCAAAATTCTAAAATGGACTGGCAGATGTTCTTTTCTAATTATGTTAAGACATATCTGGAAAGGGATGTCAGAGAGCTTTCGGCAGTACAGGATCTTGATTCCTTCAGAAGATTTATGATTTCCTGCGCTGCACGTACCGGTGAGATGCTCAATTATTCCAACATAGCTGACGAGATTGGAAAAGATGCAGATACTGTCAAAAAATGGATCTCAATTCTTGAGGCTTCAGGAATCATATATATATTGGAACCATATAGACCGTCAGCGCTCAAAAGAGCAATAAAGACCCCTAAGTTATATTTCAGGGATACGGGACTCGCTGCATATCTGACAAGATGGCTGACAGCTGAAACCCTTGCCAATGGTGCAATGAGTGGTGCATTTTTTGAGACTTATGTTATTTCGGAGATATTAAAATCTTATTCTAATGCAGGTTTAGATTATAGATATTATGTTTCTTATTATAGAGGAAAAGACAAGGTTCAGAACAAGGAATCAGAGATAGATTTTATCATTGAAAAAGATGGAATACTGTACCCTGTTGAGATTAAAGCAAATAGCAAAGTTACTGCCAATATGACCGGAGCATTTGAAGT
>JAEEGL012694688.1_pt1 | contig 39153 bp, 42 predicted proteins | sample 9134231 | NCBI WGS metagenome assembly JAEEGL01 (sample SAMN16246548, study PRJNA631951) | gut metagenome | biome: gut microbiome; feature: rumen; material: fiber-attached | host: Bos | place: Iran: Karaj | collected 2018-10 | reverse complement strand
TCTTATACCAGAGCCGCTAGTGCCGAAGGTAATTATCCATTAAGTGGTGAATTGTCCGGTCACGTCTATTTTAGAGACAAATTTCCTGGCTATGATGATGGAATATATGCTGGTATGCGCTTAATTGAACTTTTATCTCATATTGATAAACCATTATCTAGCTTATTAGATGATGTTAATAAATATTATTCAACCGAAGAAATAAAAGTCAAAGTAACTGATGAAACAAAATTTAAAATAGTCGAAGCAATGATAAATTATTCCAAAAACAAAGGTTATAATACCGTTACTATCGATGGCATGAAAGCTAAATTTGATGATGGCTTTGCCTTAATTAGAGCCTCTAATACTGGTCCTAATTTAACCTTACGCTTTGAAGCCAGAACCAAAGAACGACTAGATGCAATTCAAAAAGAATTTACTGAAGAATTAAATAGGCATATAGATAATTAATAATTAAGAGATACATTTTTATGTATCTCTTTTATATATAAAATACTTGACAAAATATCAATTTAAAGTATACTAAAAGGCACTGAAAGAGGGATAACAATGGTATATATCTATCATCTAAAAAAAGCCGAATTAGTTTGTACATTATATTATTTAATTGCTTATAAAAAAGAAAATATAGCCTCAATAAAGAATTATACTGAATTATTAAAAGAAGCCGAATTATTATTAAAAATAAATAGCTATATTAGTGATTTTAATGGCATAGATTTAGAAATCGATTTTAAAGATGATAATTATCTTGACAGTACTAACTTTGATAAACGATATGGCTTGGGACTAACTGAATATGCTGCCACTTTATTAAGAATGTCAAGCCTTGAGAATATTCACAAAAACATTTTAGATGTTATTAAATGGTACCAAACAAAAGATGAATACATAAAAAAAATACCAAGTAAAACAATTATTAAACCAGAAGACTTAAATTATCTATATCATTGGCAAGATTTACCTAATAAACTAATAACCAATTGCGTCATTATTAATGCCGATATCTTTCATATGGTTTTATATAATCCAGAAAATGATTACGTATATTGTTTCACTAATGCCATGTATAATCCCATGTTAGATTATGGATACTACGTTAAAGATTATGGAAGTAGTTTTGATGAATTAGAAATGTATTCAATTACTAGTTTATCAACTATGAATAATGAAACTAAAGTTATTCGCTTATATATTAATGAAAACGAATCATCATATACGCCAGATTGTACATTTACGATAACTGAAACAGATAATGAAATTCTAAGTATTAAAAGAAATTTTGACAATAAAACTAATCACAATTCAGTTATAATTAAGTACTATAATCATCCATTTGCTGACTATCTAATAAAAAATAATATCAGATCTAAAAATGATCAATTATTTAAGGATTTTTTCTATGGTGATACCTTAATTGATAATAAAAGACATAATCCATATACCTTTTCAAATTATCCAACTAATAATGGACAAATAGAAAAGAAATACTATTATAGTGAAAAAAAGCAAGAACTAACTCACAAACCATTCCCATATAATCTTAACAAAATTCACACCTCACTATTTTTATTTGATGGTTTTAGTATCAATGGCGATTACTATTTAAATGAAGAAAAGTTTAGTTATCGATTAAGTAGATGGAATGAAATAACCAAAATATGGGATTATTATTATATAAATATGCACAAAACTACTAATGAAATATTTCATATTGAATATAAGGCTAATAAAAAATCTATCGAATTCGATGTAAAAACCAAAGAATTAATTCCTATCCTTAGAGAATTATTTAATGATAATCCGTGTATTAATGCCCTATGTAATGAATTAGAGGATAATGAAAAAGCTTATGCTAAACAAGGCGAGACACAGACATTAGCACAAAAACTTTCACTAATGACTCCTGAAGATATGGAAAAATTATCTTTAAGCGAAGATGCTCTATTAAAAGAAACGAGAAGTTATTTCTCTCAAAAAAGTGGTCTTGATTTATTGAATAATGAATATACAAAGAACAGACATATAATGTAAAATTATGTATTATATATTGCCAACTATAATAAACTAAGATATAATTAAAAAGTATAAATAGTTTGCCTGTAATTTATATAACAATTTGGTCGCTAACGCGTATTTCTAGAGGCAAAATAGAAATAATGGCAAATTGCGGGATACATATTCATAAAGGATATGTGTCTCGTTTTATTTTGGAGGTGTCATCAAAGAAATATAAGATTACTTAATAATATTTTTTAATTAGCTAAAAGAAGGAGGAATACAATGAATGAAATAGATATTAAAGATAATATTATAATTGAAGATATGATATATGAAATAAGAGGCATACAAGTAATGCTCGATTCTGATTTAGCAAAATTATATCATGTAGAAACAAAAAGGATTAATGAGGCAGTAAAAAATAATCCACAAAAATTTCCAGAAAGATTTAGCTTTATTATAAGTAATTTGGAAAAAGAAAATTTGTGGTCGAAATTTTCGACCACAAAAATGGTGTTATAACAATATAATAAAAACTATTTCAAAAAAATCTCATATAATTTTATCAAAGAAGGATATAATCATAAAGTATAAATATAAATAATTAATCACTGTCAAATAGTTTTAAACCACTTGCAAAATTTTTAAAATGTGATATAATTAAAATACCTGAGGGATACGACAACTATAATATAAAACCGACAAAGATATATTTAGGGAGTCTAAAGTCTGATATGTGTCGAATGCTTAAAATATTTAAGAATCCTAATTATTGGATGGTGACTTACCACCTGTCGCAAAGGCGCGGGTTTTATCTACCTTAGTATCGGTCCAATGGGTAATATTTTATTAAAAAAGGGATAATCAACGATTATCCCTTTAAAATATATGGAGGATTTATGTTTGAACGAGTAATAACATTCATGGGTGAAGAGAATTTAAATAAACTTAAAAATACGACTGTCTTAATCGTAGGCTTAGGTGGGGTAGGTGGATATGCTTTCGAATCATTACTTCGTAGTGGTATTGGTAACTTTATCTTAATTGATTATGATAATATTGATTCAAGTAATCTAAATCGTCAAATAATTACTAATCAAGATAATCTTGGTAAATCTAAAGTAGAAGAAGCTAAAAAAAGAGGATTAAGTATTAATCCCAACTGTAACATAATATCCGAGAAGTTATTCCTTGATAAGAATACTATTAAATATTTAGAGAACTATCATATCGATTACATAATTGATGCTTGTGATAGTGTAGAAGCTAAGAAATTGCTTATCGATTACTCACTTGATAATAATATTAAATTAATCGCATCAATGGGAACCGCTAATAAAATAGATCCAACTAAATTAGAAATAATTGATATTAGAAAGACTTCATATGATCCACTAGCGAAAATATTAAGAAAATATGTTTTATCAAAAAAGACTAATAAAAAGATAATGGTCGTTTCTACGACAGAAAAGCCAATAAGAAAGGATGTCTTATCTAGTTTAGTCTTTGTTCCAGCATCTTCCGGTATCCTCTTAGCTAAATACGTTATAAATGACATAATAAATAATTAATATACCTTATTATATCCCAAAAGCATGGTTATATTTGACAAAAGCATACAAATGTGCTAATATATACAGCCAATGAAAGGGGATAATATTTTATGTTACTTAAAATATATTTAATAACAACTATCATAAGTTGGATAGTTACTGCAATTTTTGCTGTTGCTAGTGAAAACAGATCCAAAAGAAAAGGATACAAGTTTAGAAAAGTTAAAAAATCATTTGCTGAAAATTTAGCTAGCAATATTTCAAATATATTTATGGCCTCAATTCCAGTGTATAATATTATAAATACTGCTTGTATTGTGATTATGGGTGATAAATTATTTGACAAAATGGAAAAGGAATTATTAAAAAAAGGTGTAATATACATGCCTGAAGAAGTCAAAGAAGAAAAAAATGAATTTGCAGGTATAAATATTGCAGATGTAAATTCCGATAAGTCCGATAAGATAGAATATAAATATATACCTGACAATGAAATAAGATATGCAAAAGAAAGAGAATTGCACTTTGATAATGCATTGAAAAACACACATTCAAATCATACCTTATCACATAAGAAATCAAACAATCTAAGATAAGAATGTAAAAAAAGAATCCAATAACTAAAATTATTGGATTTTTTATATGATAAAAAAGAAAGTAATTACTTACTTTCCATCTTATTTACTTTTGAAGTTAAACGAGATTTTTCTCTATCAACTTTATTTCTATGTACAAGTCCTTTTGATTTAGCATTATCTAAACTCTTAATAACAAGTTTTAATTCTTTTTCAGCAGCTTCTTTATTACCAGCAGCTACGGCTTTATCACATCTTTTAATAGAGTTTTTAACTGTAGACTTTAATTGTTCATGTAATTTTGTTGTCTTTGCAATTTGTTTAATTTTCTTCTTTGCATTCTTAACATTTGCCATCTATTTCATCTCCTTCCGATAACTACATACCATTTTATCAAAAAAATATTAAAATTGCAAATAAAATCTACTTTTTTTGTAAAAAATATAAATAGGTGATATTATGGCTGAAATAGATTTAGCAAAATATAACATTCATACAGATCTAATTATTGAAAAAGAAAATCTAACTGAAGAAGAATTAGTTGATGGAATTAGTGTTACTAAAACGGAAAATAATGGTCTATATTATACCATTACTTTTAATGATATTACGGATAGTGATAACTATGAAAAAGTATTAAAAGTTTTAATTACTAATTTAAAAGATATTTTAAAGAAAAATAATATTACCGATAATGATTCATGTTTAATAATTGGACTAGGTAATCGCTTATCTACTCCCGATAGTTTAGGACCACTTGTTACAGATAAATTAATTATAACAAGGCACTTATATTTATTAAATAAAGTATCCCCGGGGTATCGCATGACTTCATCGATTACACCCGGTGTCATGTCCGCAACCGGTATTGAATCAGCCGATATCATAAAAGCCGTAATAAAAAAAATTAAGCCATCGTTTGTAATTGCCGTTGATGCCCTATCGGCTGGTAGTATAGAACGTATTGTCAAAACTATCCAGATAACTGATACCGGTATACATCCTGGTTCCGGTATCGGTAATAACCGTACTGAAATAAGTAATAAAACAGTTTCGGTTCCCGTAATTGCGATAGGTATACCAACGGTAACTTCATCATCAACTATTGTCTTAAATACTATTGAATATTTAACTAAGCATATTGCTTATTTAAAAAATAATGAAGAGGTAAATAGATTAACCTATCTAAATAGAAATTATTTAAGTAAATTAAAAGATAATGAATTATCTAAAGAAGAAAGAATAAATTTGTTGGGTTTAATTGGTTCACTTAATACTAAAGAAACCAATAATCTAATTAATGAAGTCTTAAATAAAACTTCCCTTAATAGCATAGTTACGCCAACGGAAATCGATTTTTTAATTAATAAATTAAGTCTTCTTATAAGTAGTGCTATAAATAATACGCTTCATAATATATAATTAGACAAATATTTTATTATAAGTAACTTATACTTGTAATAGGTGATTATATGGCTCAAATGAAATTAAAGAAAGTAAAACGTACAAGTATTAAGTTATTTGTAATAATAATTATAATATATGTATCATTTATATATACTTTTTATTATTCATTTAAAAATATTTATAAAGATACCAATAGTTTATTTATAAAATTTCTAATTAATAATAATACTTCACTTAATAATAATTCTTATGAATTACCATCTATAATTAATAAAACTTTTAATTATTTATTAAAAATTGATTTTACTAAGCCATATTCCTTATTTAATGATTCTGTCTTTGGCTATGCCGCTAGTGATAATGAAAATAATAAAGAATTAGCTCATTTAAAAGAAGTAAGTTATTATTTAATTGATCCGTCTCCAAAAGAAATAAAAAATCCCATAGTTTATTTATATAATACCCATCAATTAGAAAATTATAATAATGATAATCTATCTAAATTAGGAATTACTCCCAATGTTTTAATGATGAGTTATTTATTAAAAGAAAAATTAAATAGTTTAAATATTCCGACGATTGTTGAAGATACCAATATAACTGAATTCTTAAAAGTAAATAATTGGGATTATGCTAATTCATATAGAGCAAGTAGAGTTTTTATGTTAGATAAACAAAATACATATCCTAGTTTAAAATATTTTATTGATATTCATAGAGATTCAGTTAGTCATAATATAACTACAACAAGTATTAATGGTAAAAATTATGCCCGTATTCTCTTTGTAATTGGCTTAGAAAATAATAAATATGAAGCTAATTTGAAAATATCTAATAATCTAAATATTTTATTTGAAAAACATTATCCTGGTATAAGTAGAGGTATATATAAAAAAGAAGGCCCTAATGTTAATGGTATTTATAACCAAGATATTAGTCCTAATGTTATTTTAATTGAAGTAGGAGGTATCGATAATAATACGATTGAAGTAATGAATACCATTAATGCTATTGCTGATGTATTATCAATATATATTGGTGATAAAATTGAAAAATAAATATTTGAAATTTTTAATAATTATTATACTAATTATCTATATATCTTCGTATTATGTTGCTAATTCAGGATACTATGAATATCATAAACAAATAGAAACAGTTATTATTAATGAAAAAATAAAAGAATTTGAGAATGATATTAAAGAAGGAAATATTATTGATAATAAAAAATATTTAGAGTCGCCTATTGATTATACCAATAGAATAAGTAATACCTTATATAATATAAGTAATAATGGTACCAAAATAACTCGTAAATTAATAAAATATCTCTTTAAAAAAGTAAGTTACTTAATGGAAGATGATTGACAAACCATTATAAATAAACTAAAATAATTAACCATGGAGGAAAACTATGGGTGAGTTTTTTCAAGAAGAGCAAATTCAAAAAATAATTATTGGTATAACTAAAAGAATAACTAATGAAATAGATCGTTTATATTTTATTGATTTATTAAGTAAAAAAGTAGTTAATTTGCCAGAAAATTGTAGTTATATTGATAAAGTAAGAATACTTTCTGAATGGTTATTTGCCTATGAAAAAGAATTAAAAGAAAAAAAAGAAAAATGTGCTAGATTTGGTCATAATTATGGAGAATGGGAAAAGTTTAAAACTAGAAGAATTGAAAATGGCTATAATAAAGGAATTACTATATGGACACATACTTGTAAAAACTGTGGTTATATTGAAACATCTCCTTATGAACCAATAGAATTAATAGAACGAAGAAAATATAATATCTTAACGCATGTTCCAAAGAAAAGATAATCTTTTCTTTTTCTTATACCCAATAATTACATCTTATAAAAATATCTATTTAGTAAAAAATATTAATGTAGTCTAAAGGAGTGAATAGACTATGAAAAAATTAATTTCATTCATGTTTCTTCTTATATTTCCTATAACCGTATATGCATATCCAGAATATTTAATTGCCAGTGGTGATTCCATAGGAATAGAATTAAAATCTAGTAATATTATTATCGTTGGTTCTTATGAGATAGACTCCTATAATGTCCTCGCATCTAGCGATTTAGAAGTAGGGGATAAAATTGTAAAAATTAATGATTATCTAATTAAATCAGCTTCTGATATGCAAAAAATAATCAATGAAATAAATACTGATAAAATAAAAATAACCTATAAACGTAATAATAATCTATATAACACAACCATCAATCTAAAAAAAGAAGATAATGAATATCGTAGTGGCTTATATGTTAGAGATGCCATTCGTGGTGTTGCTACCTTAACATATATTGATACTGAAAATAAATCATTTGGAGCCTTAGGTCATGAAATATTAGAAAAAACTACCAAAAGTAGTTTTGATGCTGATAACGGAACCATATTTAAATCAACTATTTCCAGTATCACTAAATCAACTGATGGTAATCCTGGTGAAAAAAATGCTACCAGTGACTCCAGTATCATCTATGGAACCGTTAAAGAAAATACCAAAAGTGGTGTTTTTGGTTCATATACTGCCAATATACCTAATAAAAAATTATATAAAGTTGCTAAACCAAACGAAATTCACTTAGGTAAAGCTAAAATATTAACTGTTATAGATGGTAATAAAGTTGAAGAATTTACAATCGATATTCAAAAAATAAATGATTCTAAAACCAATAAAAATATCTTATTCGAGGTAACTGATAAACGTTTACTAGATATTACCGGTGGTATCGTTCAAGGTATGAGTGGTAGTCCAATTATTCAAGATAATAACATAATTGGAGCGGTCAATTTTGTTGTCGTAGATAAAACTAATAAAGGATATGGAATATTTATTACAACGATGTTAGAAGAAGCAGAAAACTAGGAATTATTCCTAGTTTTTCTTTGCTAAAATTTTAGTTTTTACAATATTGCCATAAAGACTATTTTCATGATCCTTTTCACAAAATACACAAGCATCATATAGAACTTGTGAGTATCTTGAATCTAATGTATCTAAATAATATTCAAAACACATCATATCAAATAAATTATCTAATACCTTATACTTATTAGTTTCAACATTAGGAATATCATACATCTTACTAATAATACTTAGACATATATTCCTACTTAAAATATCATTATTTTCAATATCAAATAATGGTATTTTATTTATATTAAAACTATAACTACTACCTAAATATTCTAATTTCGTATCAATATTAAATAAAGTATATTTATATAAAATAAAATTACTTAATAAATCATTTTGATATCCTCTATCCCTAGGATTATCAGTAAATACATTCTTAATTCTATCAGGCATCTTTAAATAAACTCTTTTAGCTACTTCGTTAGTAATAAATGATTCCTTATAAGTAGATAATCCTGTATCACAAAGCCCCATTGGATCGACATCATCATATTCATAACCATCTTCATTAATACCAAGAAAACCAATTCTATTATTAAGTAAACTAATTGTTCTAAGAAATTCAGGACTATCATCATTATTTTCACCAATATAGTCTAATACCTTTAATAAAGTATCATTATCCATATTATTTAAAATAACTTGTTCTTTAGCATGATTATCTCTAATAACGTCAATAGATGTCGAATAATCATAACTAGTAACTTTATTATTAAAATCTAATATTGCTAAAAAATTAATTCTATTATTAATAAGATTACTAATATCAATTAATCTATTACTTATAGCAACTTTATCCATAGTTTCACTTCCTTACTAAATACTTTACCATATTATAAATAAAAAGAAAAGAAAAAATATATTTTTTGCTTTATAAATAAGGAATTTACATTAAAAATAAAACTAATTAAAAAAACAACAACATTATTTGACAATATATCATAAATTGTATATAATTATATAAATGAGAGGGAGTACAATGAAGAAGATATTTAGTTGTTTTTTAATGCTTATTTTTATATTATTATTATCTCCTAGAGTATATGCCCTAGAAGTAAGTGAAAAAGACGTTACCATAAAAGATGGCGGTAATGCTGATATAGCTTTATATGTAAATACTGAGTCTAATATTACTAGTGTTGAATTTACATTAGTATATTCTACCTATGATATGCCAGCCGGATTTACTCCAGCTAGAGGTTTTACTGATAGTAATCCCAATGGAATAAAACATACCATTACCTTTAATGAAGCAAAAACCGGTAAAATTCTAATAGGGGATGTAAATATTTCTGTAAAAAGTAATCCGACCGATAAGTATGGTACCATTAATATTCATACTGCTACCGCTAAGACTGAATCAGGTAATACCATTACCTTAGAAAACCAAAATATCAATGTTAAAGTAGGAGAACCAACTGAAGAAAAAAAAGAAGAACCTAAAGAAATAGATAAAAATATGCTAGATAAAATTGAATCTAAATTAGTTACCATTGAATTAAAGAAAGATACCTTTGATTATACCGTAACAATTGATAAAACTGTAACTGAATTAGATTTAAAACCCGTAGCTAAAGATGAAAATACCAAAATAGAAATAAGTACTCAAGAAATAGCAAAATTAAAAGATAACAAAATAACAATAACTTGTAAAAATGGTGATACAACTCAAGTATATAATATCCTAGTTAAATCAAAAAGAGTTAATACAACATCTACCGATACCACTATTGATAAACAAGAATTTAAATCAGATAAAAGTTATAAAACTAAATGGATTATTGTTATGATTCCATTAGCTATAATCTTAGTTATTAGTACTATCCTAAACAAAAAGAAATAGAAAAAGAGTGATCAAAATGAATGAAAGCAATACTGTAGAAATAGATAAAACAATACCGCTCAGTAAATATATCTATTTATTTATAAAAAGATTATTTGATATTATCTGTTCTCTAATAGGTTGTGTATTTCTAATACCTATTGCCTTTATTATTAAAATTTGTTATCTATTATCAGGTGATACCCATTGTATCATCTATTCTCATGTTAGAATAGGTAAAAATGGTCGCCCATTCAAACTATATAAATTTAGAAGTATGGTTCCCAATGCTGATGAAGTATTAAAAGAACTATTAAAAGATGAAAAATATAAAGAAGAATGGGATAAAAATCATAAATTAGATAAAGATCCAAGAATAACAAAAATAGGGGCCTTTATTAGAAAAACATCATTAGATGAAATACCCCAATTTATAAATGTTCTAATAGGTGATATGTCAATGATAGGTCCTCGTCCATTAATAAGAGGAGAACTAGATCAACACAAAGGAAATCATCTAATATATGAAAGCATGCGTCCAGGAATAACCGGTTGGTGGGCATGTAATGGCCGTAGTGATTTATCTTATAAAGAAAGATTAGAATTAGAATATTACTATATTAATAATTGTAGTATTCTTCTAGATATTAAATGTATTTTTAAAACTATTGCAGTTGTCTTATTTAGTAGAGGAGCGAAATAAATGAGTAAAAAAGATATAAAAATTATTGTTGCTACCCATAAGAAATATCTTATGCCAAATGATAGTTTATATATTCCATTACAAGTTGGCGCTGAAGGTAAAGAAGATTTAGGTTACAAATTGGATAATAAGGGAGATAATATTTCTCTTAGAAATCCGTTTTTTTGTGAATTAACAGGACTATATTGGGCCTGGAAAAATCTAAAATGTGACTACTTAGGAATAGTTCACTATCGTAGATATTTTTCTCAATCAAAGAAAAAATATAAAACTAGCGAAGAGAAAATGGAACATGTCTTATCTTTGGAAGAAGTTAATAATTTATTAAAAGATACTGATATAATTCTTCCTAAAGAAAGAAATTACTATATTGAAACATTATATGATCATTACAAACATACCATGCATGTAGAACCATTAGATATAACTGGTGAAATTATTAAAGATAACTATCCTGAATATTATAAAGAGTTTCTTAATCTTCATAAAAGAAAAAAAGCTCATATGTTTAATATGTTTATTATGAAAAAAGATATCCTAGATAAATATCTAACTTGGTTATTCGATATTTTATTTGAATTAGAAAAAAGAGTAGACAATACCAAATACGATAGTTTTCATGCCAGATTTTATGGTAGAGTATCTGAACTATTACTAGATGTTTACCTTAGAACAAATAATTTAACATATAAAGAAGTAAAAGTAATAGATATTGAAAACATTAATTGGTGGAAGAAAGGGACTAGCTTTTTATTAGCTAAGTTTTTTGGTAAAAAGTATGGCAAAAGTTTCTAATGAACCAATAAGAGTTTTACAAGTAGGAATGCATGATCAATTAGGCGGCGTTGAAACATTTTTGATGAATTACTATAGAAATATTGAAAGCGAAAAAGTTCAATTTGATTTTATTAATCCATATGATAAATTATGTTTTGAAGATGAAATTAAAACATTAGGTGGAAAAGTATATAATGTACCAAATTTTAAAAGGAATCCACTTGGTTATTTAAAAGAATTAAAGAAAATAATTAAACAAAATAAATATACTATTATTCATATAAACATGCTTTCAGCAGCCAATATATTACCAATAATAGCTGCAAAGTCATGCCATGTTAAGCATATTATTGTGCATGCTCACAATAATGAGACACCCAAGAATATTGTAAGAAAAATTCTTCATAAAATAAATAAGAAATATATTATTAATAATGCTACCGACTTTTTTGCATGTTCTGATTTAGCTGGAAAATGGATGTATAACAACAAAGAATTTACAGTTATAAATAATGCAATAGATATAACAAAATTTATATTTAATAAAGAAGCAAGGAATAAAATTAGAAAACAATTAAATATCGAAAACAAATTTGTAATCGGTCACATAGGTCGTTTTTCAGAACAAAAAAACCATGAATTTCTAGTAGATATATATAAAAGCATAAAAGATAGTTGTAACAATGCTATTTTACTTTTAATAGGTAGTGGTGAATTAGAGGAACATATTAAGAATAAAGTAAAAGAATTAGGTCTTGATAATTCTGTAATGTTTTTAGGTAATAAATATAATGCTAACGAATATATTCAAGCCATGGATGTATTTTTATTACCATCAAAATTTGAAGGCCTAGGAATCGTTCTAATTGAAGCCCAGATGTCAGGATTAAAATGCTTTGCATCAAAAGATGTTATACCAGAAAGTGCATCAATCAATAATGGTGTAAAATTCATTGAATTAAATAATAATCCAGAAATTTGGAGTAAAGAAATTATTAAATATCAAAACACAAAACGTATCCAAAACGTATATGATGAACGTTATGATATTAAAAAACAAGCTAATACATTGATGAATAAATATATTGATTTTACAAAATAAAATCGTAGGTGATATCATGAATCAAAAACTAAAGCAAAAAATAGATAATAAAAAAATAGTTTCATTTGACATATTTGATACTGCATTAATAAGAAATATTCATAAGCCAAATGAATTATTTTCTTTTATTGAGAAATATATTAATCAGGAATCTTATTCTGAAAAGCGCAAACAGCTTGAAATTATCACATCATCTAAAATTAATAAAAAGTATCCCAATATAAATGAAATGTATGGTTGTTACTATGATAAAAGTATAAAAGATATAGAAATAGATTTTGAAAAAAAGATATTAACTGCCAATAAAGAAATATTAGAAATATATAATTATTGTATTAAAAATAACAAAAAAGTAATCTTTACTTCAGATATGTATTTAACATCTAACATATTATCAAATATCCTTATAGAAAATGGTTATACTTATTATTATAAAATATTTGTCTCATGTGAATATGATGCCATTAAAGGCGATGGAAGTCTATTTGATGTTATTATAAAAGAGTTAAATTGTAAACCAAGTGACATACTACATATAGGTGATTCATTAAAAGGCGATTATTTAAATGCGAAGAAAAAAGGAATTGATGCATTCTTATATAAAAGAAATAAACTAAAAAAAGAATATGGCTCCCTTGAAGATAATATATATAATGAATTCATATTTAATAAAAATGTAAGTGGTACAGAAGGGTATAAATATGGATATAACAAATTAGGTATTTTACTATATAGTTTTTCTAATTGGTTAAATAATCAATTAGAAAAAGAAGGAATTAATAATGTTTTTTTTCTATCTCGTGATGGATATATAATGAAAGAAATATTTGATAAGGTTAAAAATGAAGATATTAAAACTAAATATTTATATGTATCAAGAAGAAGTTTAACTGTTCCTAATTTATGGAATAACTTATCATACGATGACTTAGCTAATAATATTACCATGACTAATTTCTTTACCATTGATTCGTTTATTAAAAGGTTGGGATTGAATCCAAATGAATATAGTAAGTTAAAAAAAGAAGCAAATATAGATGATAAAGAAGAATTTTCAGGAAAAAAATATAAAAGTGATAAAAAATTACGTAATTTCTATGAATTAATAAAAGAAGATGTTTATAATAATTCAAAAAGAGAACAAGAATTATTAATTAAGTATTTAAAAATGAATAATTTTAGTGGGAAAGTAGCAATAGTAGATATTGGATGGCATGGTACAATGCAAAAAAACATTGAAAAAACTTGCCAAATTGCTAATATAGATATTGATTTAAAAGGGTTTTATTTAGGTCAAGAAAAAATAATCAAAAAAGGCCAAGGCTTTTTGTTCAATGAAAGTGATAATTTAAAGAATAAAATAGCATTAGCTGGATCATTCGGGTTATTTGAGTCATTCTTTTTAGCCCATCATGGTTCTGTTACCAAATACAAGGAAGTAAATAATAAAATAGAGCCAGTACTGGCTGAATATGAATTTAAAGATAATCCTGAAGATTTGATAATAATTGACGAAATTCAAAGAGGAGCAATAGATTTTTGCAATGATTTTAGTAAAAATATCTATTTAAAATGCTTAAATTATGATAATAAGTTTTTTAGTCCTATATTTGAATTATTAACCAATCCTAACTATCATGATACAAAATATCTTTCAAATGTCATATTTAATGACACGATTAATTCTAAACTAATTGAAAATAAAAGAATAATTTATTATTGTTTTCATTTAAATACCTTTAAGAAAGACTTCCTTAAATGCACTTGGAAAATGGGCTTTATAAAAAAAGTATTTAAAGTAAAACTACCCTATTTTAAATTATACTATTTACTAAAAAGTAAAGAAGGGGGCAAAAATGACTAAAGTAAGCGTAATTGTTCCAGTATATAATGTAGAAAAATATCTAAAGAAATGTCTCGATAGCTTAATAGCTCAAACTATTGATAATTATGAAATTATATTAGTTGATGACGGTTCACCTGATAACTGTGGTATGATTTGTGATGAATATGCTAGTAAGTATTCTAATATACGTGTTATTCACCAACAAAATCAAGGATTATCAATGGCAAGAAATAATGGAATAAAAAAAGCTAAAGGAAAATATCTAGCATTCGTTGATAGTGATGACTTCATTAGTAAGGAAATGTTAGAGTATTTGTATAATAATTGTGAGAAAAATAATGCCGAAATAGGGATATGTAATTATAATCTAATTGATGAGGATAATAATGTAATTAATCTAGCAAAAGAAAAACAAGACGAAATCTTATCCGCCAAAGAAACGCTAAGAAGATTATTATATAAAAAATATGATATTGATGTTATTTCATGTAACAAAATATTTAAAAAAGAGTTATTTAATGATATATCATTTCCAAAAGGCAAATTATTTGAAGACTATCAAACAATAACCAAAGTTATTAGTAAGTCAAATAAAGTATTTAAAACATACAAATCATTTTACTATTATTTGCAAAGAAGCAATTCAATTAATTCAATCAATTTAAAAAATAAAATCTTTAATAAAAAAAGCCTAGATTTAATCGATGCAATTAACGAGGTTGAAAAGTATATTAAAGATTTTGATGTCGAATTACTTAAAGAAATGATTCCTGGATGTATTGAAAACAAAATAGGGGTTGCCAATCAAATAATTAGAAGTAATTATAAAGATAAAACTATAATCAAAGATATAGTAAAAGAAATAAATGAAAATAAGAAGTATATTTTAAAATGTAATGATTTACCATTTAAAGATAAATATAAAATAATAATATTTAAACATTTGACTTTATATAAAATAATTTATAAAATGTATATAGTAATAAAAGAAAAATAAAGGTGATAAGTATGAACTTAAAAATAACTAAGTATCAATTATTTTATATGATTTTAATGCTTCCTTTTATGGAACCACCAATTTTAGGAAACACAGCAATAAATAATTTATTTTTAGGTTTAAAGATATTATCTGTCTCAATAATAATAGTGAATATTATACTAGGTAAAATTAGGTTAAATAAATTATTAGTGACATTAATTATATATGAATTAATAATAATATTTTCAACAATCCTAAATCATGGAGAAATTGTTAAAAGTATATCAAATGCCGCTGCCGTACTTGGCATATGTATAATAACAGATCATTTTATAAAAAGGGATATGTATTTTTGCTTAAAATTTATAACTATTATCTATTTTTTCTATAGCATAATAAATCTTGGAAAGATAATATTTATTGATAAAATACCACCATTCGTTGGAGTCTTAGAAGGTGTAGGCTTTTTAGGAATGGATAACCGTTTTGTATTTACCTTTTTACCAATGATTGTGTTTGCAGCATTGATTGCCTATGAAAAGAAAAACAAACTTAATTTACTTGCCATTATGTGCTTAGGAATATCAATCTTTACACTATTTTATACATGGTCAGTTGCTGCAATGGTTGCTATAACTTTACTTGGAATATATTATTTATTGATAATAAAAAATGATAAAATATCAAATTTTTTAAATCTATCATGTGTAATAATTGCTGCTAATATTGGTATTGTATTATTTAAAATACAAAATTTATTTGCCAATTTTATAGCCAATACACTTCATAAAGACATTAACATGAGTGGTCGTGTATTTCTTTGGGACGTCGGCCTAAATGAAATATCTAATAGACCTCTATTAGGTTATGGTGTAAATGAAGCAGTAGTAAGATCAAAATTATGGAATTTAGCTCATTTTCACAATTATTTTATAAATATGATATATATTGGCGGATTTATAGATTTAATTACTTTTATCATTTTTAATATTATTTTAGGAAAAAAAGCAATGAAACATCGTCATGATTATAAAATTAAAATCATTGTATTTGCCATATTTATAGGTATGGTATTATCAATTTTTGATACATTAGATTATCCAATGTTCTTTGCTCTATATATTGTTGCTTATAATATATGCTTACAATTAGAAAATAAGGTGATAACTAATGAATAATGAAATGACACTTAAAAGACGTATTAAACATATGATAACAATTATATTATTCTATTTATTTAGAGTTTTTAAAATTAAAAAGAATAAAATAGTTTGTGTCTCATATCACGGTAGAGGATATGGTGATAGTGAAAAATATATTATTGATGAATTACTAAAACTAAATAATAAATTAGATATCGTTTGGTCCATAAACGATAGCGTTGATACAACAAGTTTTCCAAAGCAAATAAGATTTGTTAAAATCTATTCTATTAAATGGATATATGAATTAGCTACAGCTAAAGTATGGCTAAATAATTCAAGGTTTGAATATTATATAAAAAAACGCAAAGATCAATATTACATTCAAACATGGCATGGAAGTATTCCCCTAAAGAAAATAGAATATGATGCTATAGATAATCTATCTAAATATTATGAAAAAAGTATGAGAAATGATTCTGAAATGACTAATTTGGCTATTTCCAATAGTAGGTTTTGTACAGAATTATATAAAAGGGCATTTAAATATAACTGTGAGATATTAGAAATAGGGACACCTAGAAATGATGTCTTACTTAATAATAATTATCTAGAATATAATAACAGAATAAAAGATTACTATAAAATAGGACAAAATAAAAAAGTATTATTATATGCCCCAACATTTAGAAATGATTATTCAAATAACCCATATAATATTGATTTTAATAAAGTTAAAAAAGAATTAGATACCAAATATAAAAAAGAATGGATAATTTTAATAAGATTGCACCCTAATATTAAAGATCCATCTAAGCTTATTGATTATAATGAAAACATTATTAATGCATCAAATTATCCAGATATGCAAGAATTACTAATTGGGTGTGATATTTTAGTAACTGACTATTCATCTTCGATGTTTGATGCCATCATCTTAGATAAACCTGTTTTCTTATATACGAATGATTTAGAAGAATATGTCAGTAAAGAACGAGGATTCAACTTTGAACTTCAAAAATTACCATTCTTGCTAGCTAAAGATGAAAAAGAATTAGAGGATAAAATATTATCTTTTGATGAATTAAAAATGCAAGAAAAGTATAATCAATTTAAAGATGAAATTGGATTATCTGAAACAGGCAAGTCAAGTAAAGAAGTTGCAAAAATTATATTAGAAAAATGTACTAAATAAGAAGGTGATAAAATGGATAGAAAAGGGGAATTATTAAAGAATTCTTTAATAATATTTATTGGTAAATTTTGTACTCAATTACTATCATTTTTTATGATGCCTTTATATACCCATTTTATCTTAACTAAAGACTATGGTTATATTGATTTAGTACAATCATATATTGCTTTGTTTGTACCAATACTAGTTTTACGATTTGATTCAGCCGTTTTTCGTTTCTTAATTGACCATCGTGGTGATAAAGAGAAACAAAGCATAATAATAACTAATACTCTTAAATTATTATTTATTCAAATAATAATTTTTGTTGTATTAGCATTTATATTGAAACAATTTATAGAAATAGAATATATATATTTTATTATTTTAAACATTATCTTTATGTCCTTATCCCAAATACTATTGCAGATTACACGTGGAATAGGTGACAATATAAATTATTCCGTTGCTAGTATAATTACTGGAATAGTAAATGTTAGTTTAAATCTATTATTAATTCTTAAATTTAAATTTGGCGGAAGTAGTATCCTAATATCAAGTGCCGCAGCCAACTTTATTTGTTCACTATATTTATTCTTTAAAAATAAGATACATACATATATTAAAAATGGTGATCAAGCTAAATTAAAAGAAATGCTTAAATATTCATTACCAATGATTCCAGATGGACTATCTTGGTGGGTAGTAAATGTATCAGATAGAACAATAATTTCATTTTTAATAGATAATGCCGCTAACGGTATTTATGCTATATCATGTAAATTTTCCAATGTACTTTCAACTGTATTTCAAGTATTTAATATGTCATGGCAAGAAAATGCTTCATTGCACATAAATGACAAAGACAATTCCGAATACTTTACTGAAATATTAAATAGTACTTTTAAATTATTTTACAGTGTATGCATATTAATACTGGTATGTGTGCCATTTGTATTTAAATTTATGATTGGTATATCATATCAAGATGCATATCACTATGTTCCAATATTATTATATGGTAATCTATTTAATGCCTTAGCTATAATCCTAGGTGGAGTATATATTGCTAAAAAACAAACCAAAAAAGTAGCCAACACCACGATGTTTGGAGCAATCATCAATATTATAATTAATTTATTACTAATTAAAAGAATAGGATTATGGGCTGCTGCAATATCTACCATGGTTTCATACATATTATTATATCTATATCGATATATTGATGTACAAAAATATGTAAGAATGAAACAAGATTTTATGTTCTTATTTCTATCTACGCTCATCTTTGGTATGGTAACCTTAATATATCTTTATAAGATATTTATATGGGACATAATAAATTTGATATTTGTATCTATCTTTGTTATAATACTAAATAAAGATTTTATTATTACATCTTTTAAAAAAATTAAAAAATTATTAAGTAAAGGAAAAAAACAATGAAAAAATATGATTATTTAGTAGTTGGTGCAGGACTTTTTGGTGCAACAATTGCTAATAGATTAAATCCTATGGGTAAAAAAGTATTAGTAATTGATAAAAGAGATCATATTGCTGGCAATGTCTATACCGAAGAATGTGAAGGCATCCACGTTCATAAATATGGTGCACATATTTTTCATACTGACTATGAAGATGTTTGGCAATATGTAAATAAATTTGCAAAATTTAATCGTTTTACTAATTCACCAATAGCAAGAATTGGTAATGAAATATATAATATGCCATTCAATATGAATACTTTTAATAAGTTATGGCCTGATGTTATAACTCCAGAAGATGCCATCCGTCATATTGAAGAAGAAAAGAAAGAATTAAATGGTAAAATACCTACCAATTTAGAAGAACAAGCTATATCATTAGTAGGTAGAACTATTTATGAAAAATTAATTAAAGGATATACCGAAAAACAATGGAATAGGGCATGTACTGAATTACCAGCTTTTATTATTAAAAGATTACCTGTTAGACTTACTTATGATAATAATTATTTTAATGATCTTTATCAAGGTATTCCAATTGGTGGATATACTAAAATGGTTGAAAACATGTTAAAAGGTATTGAAGTAAGACTAAATACAAATTATTTTGATAATAGAGATGAATTAAATAATGTTGCAAATACTATTATATATACTGGTATGTTAGATGAATATTTTGACTATAAACTAGGTAAACTAGAGTATCGTTCACTAAAATTTGATACTAAAACATATGATACCGATAATTATCAAGGTAATGCCGTTGTAAATTATACCGGACATGAAGTAGAGTATACCAGAGTTATAGAACATAGACATTTTGATAATACTACAGATAGTAAAAAAACTATTGTTACATATGAATATCCATCCGATTGGCATGAAGGCATGGAAGCTTATTATGTTATTAATGATGATAAAAATAATCAATTAGCTGATAAATATCGTGAATTAGCTAGTAAAGAGAAAAATGTAATCTTTGGTGGAAGATTAGCAGAATATAAATATTATGATATGGATGATGTTATAAAAAAAGCATTAGATATAGAATTAAAATAAGGAGAGAAAAAATGAAAGCATTAATCTTAGCGGCAGGTTTTGGGAGTAGACTTGCCCCAATAACAAATGATATTCCCAAGTCATTAGTAGAAGTAAATGGTAAATCAATCTTATTTAAACAAATTGAAAACCTACATGAAAATGGTATCACTGATATTACTATTATTTCTGGCTACAAAGGAGATATATTAGAAAATAGAGTACATGAAAAATATCCTGAAATCAATATTATAAGAAGTATAGATTATCAAAATACTAATAATATGTATTCAGCTTATCTTGCTAAAGATGTTATGAAAGGAAACGATTTCTTAATGATGAATGCAGATGTTTTCTTTGATTCATCAGTTATAGAAGCATTATTAGCATTTAGTCATGAAAATGCCATTGTAACAGATATTGGCACTTATTATGAAGAATCAATGAAGGTTATTGAAAATAATGGTCGACTAATAAAAATATCTAAAAAAATAACTGAAGATGAAGCATTAGGTGCCTCAATTGATGTTTACAAGTTTTCTGCTAAAGCTGGTGAAGCTTTCTTTAATAAATGTCATGAATATATTGATGAAAAGAAAGAATTAAAACTATGGAGTGAAATAGCATTAAACGATATTTTAAGCGAAGTAGAATTTAGAGCATGTCCACTCGTAGGCAGATGGGTTGAAATTGATAATCATGATGACTTAAATAATGCAATCGAACTATTTAAAGAAGAAACAAAAACAAGAAAATAAGAAAGTATTAACTTTCTTATTTTTTTTCAAATAATTCTTTAATCTTCTTTTTAGCAACTTCCAAACTATTATAATCCGGTTGCATTACATATAAGTATTGTCCTGGATAAGAATAAGTATATCCACCATCATCATAACCTTTTACACTGACAGATTCAATATTCCAATCATAATTATTTTTAACTTGTAAATTAATAAAGCCATTAATTAATTTCTTATCAATACTTGTTTGAATACTATTCTCCATAGTTTTTAATAGGCTCAAATATGTGTTAATATCTCTAGACTTAGTTACTTTTTTAATAATAGCTTCAATTACTTGTTGCTGATTCTGTCCGCGATGTATGTCACCTTCCAAATAAGTCATACGTTCACGGGAATAGGCTAAAGCAGCAGCACCATCAAAATGATTCCAGCCATATTTAACATATACACTTCTATTAGTCCAAGGAGTAAAAGCAGCGTCTGAATATATATCAATTCCACCAATTTCATCTACCAATTTAATTAAAGTATTAAAATTAACCCTAACATAATAATCAATTTTCGTATCATATAAGTCTTCTAATGTCTTAATTGACATATCAATTCCATATACTCCAGCATGAGTTAGTTTATCTTTAACACCAGTAGTTCCATGTAATTGTACATAATAATCTCTTGGAGTATTTGTAAGTAATATTTTATTTTCTTTAATATTAATGGTAGCTATCATATTAACATCACTTCTTGATACATTAGATATATCACCATATGTATCAATACCACTAATATATATATTAAAACTATTAACTTTAGTAATATCTTTCATTTCTTGTTTTACTACTTTAGTTTCAGTACTAATAGTTATTTTATCTAATACTTTTACATTATCTTTTAATTTTTCATTTCCTTCAACGATAATATCAACATAATTTTCATTAATAAATATACCATCTATTTTCTTACTTAATATATCAGTAACTAGTAATAATATATTATCATATTCTTCTTTTTCAAAATTAGATTTTTCATCTAATTCTTCTAATGCATCATTATAATTAGTATCTATTTCATTATAAAATAATCCAATTTTTTTAATATCATCTAATTTCTCATATTCACTATCATTAAGAACTATTACATTATAATTCGTAGTTTCATATGCAATATCAGTTATTTTATTAAAGAAACTATTAGCTTTATGATATACCAAGAATAAAGCTACATTACAAAGAATTAAAATAATACTTATAAATATTCCTAATATTTTTAGGAATACTTTTTTCTTTTTTCTTCTTTTAAGTAATATTGCCATAAGTAATGTATTAATTACATAAAATGCAATAAGAATATATAAAACTGTATTAGGTATTATGGTTGAATTAAAACCAAAATATATACCCATAATACATAATAGGAATATTAATAATATATATATTTTTCTAAACATTATTTTCACCTCAAACAATATATTAAGTTTATACCAAAATGGCAATTTTGTAAATAGGAGGATAAACTAATAGTTATCATTCTGTCTAAAATGTAAGCATCTATGACTTAATTTTAATCAATTAAAAGTAATTTATCTATTTTCTCAATATATCTATTATGAAGGAGGAAAAAATGAATTATTATGAAGAGATAAAAAATAAATTAATAGATAATGAAATATATTCAAAAGTAAAAGATTATTCAAAAAAATTAAAAACCGAAATAAATAAAAATTATAGTGTCAGATTATTATACAAGATGCGAAAATACTATAAATTTGCATCAAATGAAAAATTGCCGACATTGTCGGCAAATTTATCATGGAGTCATTATGATGAAATATTAAGATTTGATGAAATAAATAAAATTACGTACTATATAAATGCTTGCAATAATGCTATTTTAACAATACGCCAGTTAAGAGAAAAAATTAAATCAAAGGAATATGAATTGATATAAAGGAGGAATAGTATGAAAATAGTTTTATCAATAATAGGAATAATTATTTTAATTATAATAATCTTTTTTTTATATTCTTCTTTAGTAGTAGCAAGTCTTGCTGATAGATATAAATAATGTTATAATGAAGTAGGGTAGATAATATGAAAAAGAATATTAATTTAATACTAGTAATTATCTGGATGATACTTATTTTTATTATGTCATCATTTAATGGAAATGATTCAAGTATGCAATCTAATTTTATTGTTAATATAATCAGTAATATATTTAATATAAAGAATATTGAATTATTATCATTAATAGTAAGAAAACTAGCTCACTTTAGTGAATACTTTATTTTAGGGATTCTTTTATGTAGATATATTAATGATATAAATAAATTATCCTCTCTAACACTTTTAATTGGCACTATTTATGCACTTAGTGATGAAGTACACCAAATATATGTACCGGGGCGTTCTTTTGCTATAAGAGATATTTTAATAGATACATTGGGAATTATATTAAGTATTATTATATATAAAATTATTAAAAAGCATATAAAAGTTTGACAAAAACATATATATGTGTTAATATATATAACCCGAAAGAGGGGATATATTATGGATTATATAAAAGTATTAGAATTACGTAAAAGTATCTCAAAACGTATGGAAGAATTACTAAAAAATAATGATTTTAAATTAAATATTGAAAATCTTACTGGAATTCATGATTATTTATTTAAAGGTATCTATTTCAATCATGGAAAATTTAGAAAATTTGATTTATATAAAGAAGAATTATTATTAGATGGTGATTCGGTTCATTATTCTAGCAATTTTGTTATACCGTCACATTTAGGCTTTATATTAAGAAATGAAATAGGAAAAGACTATAGTAAAATGACTAATAATGAAGTAGCGAAGAGTATTGCAACATTTACTAAAGATATTTGGCAAGTACATCCATTTAATGATGGAAACACCAGAACTACCGAAGTATATATTATAAAATATCTTAGAAGTATGGGCTATAATGTTGATAATGAAGACTTTAAAAATAACGCAGCATACTTACGTAATGCCTTAGTTAAAGCATGTTATAGTAATAGAGAACTTGAAATAGAAGCTGATATGAAACCATTAATCAAATTCTATAAATATGTTTTATTTGATAAAAGTCTTGTTTTAGAAGAAGATGACTTATTTATACCTAATATATACAAACTTAGTGAAAGTAAAAAAAGAAGTAAAAATAAAAAGGAACGAAAATAATCGTTCCTTTTTTAAATTTATTTATAAAAATTTATAATAATATGATATAATATAAAATAGAGGTGCAAGAATATGGAAGAAATAGACATAAAAGAACTATTTGAGTTTATTAAAGGAAAAATAAGTTTATTAATAATGATAACTGTAGGTATCTGTTTACTTGGTAGTGTATATGGATTATTTATTCAAAAACCAATGTATAATTCTTATACTACTGTCATTTTAGGAGGTAATGAAAAAGCTAATACTGCCAGTATTACAACAACTGATATTACCCTAAATAAAAACTTAGTTGATACCTATGCCGAAATAGTAAAATCACGTCGTGTTTTAGATCAAGTTATTAATGAATTAAAATTAGATTTAACTTATGAAGATTTACATGATAAGATTACTGTAACTGCCTTAAATAATACTGAAATTATTAAAATAACTGTCAATGATGAAAATGCTGTCAATGCTAAAAATATTGCTAATACAACCGCTAATTACTTTGCTGATGAAGTAGTTGATTTATATAATATGAATAACGTTAATATCTTAGATGCCGCTATAGTTAGTGAAAAACCATATAATATTAATGTTACTAAACAAGTAATAATCTATTTTATGATAGGCTTTATTATTGGGGCAGGTATCTTATTTGTTATTTTCTATTTTGATAGAACAATTAAATCAGTTGAACAAGTTGAACAAAAAATTAAATTACCAATACTAGGTAGTGTTCAAGAACTTCCAAAAGGAGGTAAGAAATAATGAAAGAAGAATTAGTTATTTATAATCGCCCTAAATCAAATATTAGTGAAGATATCAGAACTATTCGTACCAACTTACAATTTACCTCTAATACTGAAGAAACCCAAGCCTTACTAGTTACTAGTTCTGTACCTGGTGAAGGAAAAAGTTTTATTTCCAGCAACTTAGCGGCAGCATTCGCTATTAATGGCGAATCAACCTTATTAATTGATAGTGACTTACGTTTAGGTCGTGTCCATAAAATATTTGGTATCAGTAATAAAAAAGGATTATCTAATCTACTTGTTGAACAAAATATCGTTGATTGTGCTGAATATATCAAGAAAACTGAAATCCCTAACTTATATATAATGACTAGAGGTACGGTTCCACCAAACCCTAGTGAATTATTAAACTCTGCTAATGCTAAAAAGATCGTCGAATTCTTACGTCAAAACTTTGATCATATTATCTTTGATGGAGTTCCTATTAATGGTTTACCAGACTCCCTTATCGTAGCTGGTTTAGTAGACAGAGTAATAATAGTTTCAAGTGCCAATTATACCAAATTAGAAGAACTTTCTGATACTAAAAAAGCCCTTGAAAAAATAGATGCTAAAATAGCCGGAGTAGTAGTAAACCGTGCTGCCACAACTAAACGTGGTAAATATTCTAATTATTATGAGTAGGTGATAAAATGACAGATATTCATTCACATATTGTATTTGATGTTGATGATGGTTCTCGATCAGTTGAAGAGAGTCTTGCTATTTTAAAAAAACTAGCTAGTGTTGGATTTACCAATGTTATTATGACACCTCATTATATTGAAGGAACTGAATACAGTGCTGCTAATAGCGAAAAATTAGAAAAATTAGATATTCTAAGGACTGCTGTTAGCGAGAATAATATCGGAATAAATTTATATCTAGGTAATGAAATATTTGTAAAAGATAATATACCGGAAGATATTGAAAATGGTTTAATATATACCTTAAATAATTCAAAATATCTTCTATTTGAAATACCATTCCATAATCAAATACTAAATCTACTTGATATTGTCTATGAATTAAAGGTCGCTGGATATATTCCTATCTTAGCTCATCCTGAAAGATATGATTATTTAAAGAGTAATCATAAATATGTCGATACTTTAAAAGAAGAAGGATTACTATTTCAATGTAATTATGCCAGTATCTTAGGTCATTATGGTAATGATGCCTATAAGACTATGAAATATATGTTAAAAAAAGGTTATGTCGATTATTTAGGAACAGATATTCATCATCCTAATCAATCATTCGTTACTGATAATTTTGATAAGATTACTAAAAAAATAATAAAAATAGCTGGTAAAGAATATTACCAGGAAATAATGAATAATTGTGATAATTTAGTAAAAGAAGAATCTAATTAATTATTAAATTCTTCTTTTCTTTGATTAATTATTTTTCTAACTTTAACAATCGCACTATTTTTCTGATATCGATAACTATCATTATCAAGTAATGAATTAATTTGCATTAAGTGTTCCTTATCTAAATAGGGTAGTAATGATTTAACTCTTGCTACTTCCATCATTGATAGATAACTATCATGATATAAGTCATTTCCACTAACACTCACAATTGACTCAATTGCTGATAAAATCATTCCCACAAAAACTTTTTGCGCCGCTGGAACTAGTGGAACACCAGTTTTTCTTCCAAACGCATATAAATCTATTTTAGGCATTTTCTTTACATCAAAATTATTATCTAAGGCAATCGTTTCTGAAAAGGAATCGCAAGTTAACAATGTATATTTATGTTGCATAAGATATAATCTTAATACTTTAGAATCATCTTCGTCATCTAAATAATTCTGGGTTAAATTATCAATAGATTCATCCACATCTTTAATAATATCGATAGCTACTTTTGATGCAATTACTGAAGAAAGAGAAGGGCCAATGAAATTTAAGCCATTTTTTCTTGAATCAATAACGTTTTTTCTTTCACTAATACGGAAATATACTCTACGTTCTAAACTATTATCACTAGAATTAACATTATGCGTATTTAAATAATTATAAATCAATTCATCAGATAATTTAGCATATTCATCCATTTCAATTTTAGTATATTTTTTTAATATATCAATTTCTTTTAAAAATTCTGGATTATCTTCTAATCCGCATATTGATAATTCAATTATCTTATTATAATGAGCTAATACGATATAACTAGCCACTCTAACTCTATTTAATTCATCCATAGTATCCCTCTTTCTCATATAGCCATATATTGTAACACTTAAACTATTCTTTTACAAGAAAAAAAATACATTATATAATATTTTTAATTAATTTCCAGATATATTGCATAATATCGTACATATGTCAAATATACTTTCAATTGTAAAAATTTAAAAAGTATGCTATATTATTTACCGGTGATATTATGCCATTAAAGAAAGTATATCTAGAGATAACTAATCGTTGTAATTTAGCATGTCCCTTTTGTATTCAAAATAACCGTAAATTAATTGATATAAGTATGGATAACTATAAATTAATTATCTCTAAAATTAAACCATATACTAAAGAATTATATCTCCATATTCTTGGAGAACCATTATTACATAAAGATATTAATACATTTATAGATTATGCTAATAATTTTGGTTTATTAGTGAATATTACCACTAATGGATATTTAATAAATAATATTAAAACTACTAACATCCATAGATTAAATATATCCCTTCATAGTTATAATAAAAAATATGGTCTATCATTAAAAGATTATTTAGATAATATAATAAATATAATTGATAAAATTAAAGATAAAACATTTATTACCTTAAGATTATGGGTTAATAGTAATAATAGTAAAGAAATATTAAAATATCTAGCTAAACACTATAATCTAAATGAAATTAATCTAAAAGATAATACTAAATTAAAAATAGTTTCCAATATAATAATAGATACCTTTCATGAATTTATTTGGCCTGATTTAAATAATAATTATTATAATGAATTAGGTACCTGTAAAGGATTAATCGATCATATTGGAATACTTAGTGATGGAACAATTATTCCTTGTTGCCTAGATAGTAGAGGAATCATTAATTTAGGAAATATATATAAAGATAACTTAGCCGAAATATTAAATAGTGAACGCGTAAAAAGAATGAAAGATGGCTTTAAAAAAAATTATAAATGCGAAGAATTATGCCGTCATTGTCGTTTTCTAACAAAGGAGGAATTATGAAAATATTAGATTGGAAAGAAAAGATAAATAATAAAGAATTAATTGATGTTGCCAACACAATAAAGAGTGGGGGACTAGTCATATTTCCAACGGAAACAGTCTATGGAATAGGAGCTGATGCCACAAATAGCCCTTCCGTTGATAATATTTTTATTGCTAAAGGTAGAGCCAATGATAATCCTTTAATTGTTCATTTAGATAGCGTTGACAATATAGAAAAATATGCCATTATTGAAAATGACATTGAAAGAAAACTAATTGATACCTTTATGCCTGGCCCTTTTACCATTATCTTAAAGAAAAAAGATATTATTCCAAATAATGTATCAGCCAATTTAGATACGGTAGGTATCCGTATTCCCAGTAATAAAATTGCCAATGCCATATTAAAAACATGTGAGAGACCAGTCGCTGCTCCTTCTGCCAATACTTCCGGTAAACCATCAGGCACCAATATCGAAGATATCACGAGCGAATTTCGTGATAAAGTAGATTATATAATTGATGGATCAAATACTGATATCGGATTAGAATCAACTGTCGTTAAAGTAATCGATGGTATTCCTACAATCTTACGTCCAGGATTCATCACTAAAGAAGATATATTAAACACAATTGGTAGTGTCAAAGTAGATGACAATATCTTTAAAAAAGTAATTGACGGGCCTGTCCTATCTCCCGGTATGAAATATCGTCATTATGCTCCCAATGCCATGTGTCAGTTGATATACATTAAAGATATTAATAAACGTATCAATTACTTTAAATCTTTAGCTAATGAAGATACCGTTATAATAGGTAGTGATAACTTAAAGAATATCCCTTGTAAACATTTCTTCTCATATGGTAATACCCTTGAAGAAATATCTCATAATATCTTTACCTTATTACGACATGCCGATACCTATAACCCAAAATTAATCCTTATTGAAGGCGTATCAAAAGATGGTTTAGGACTTGCTATTATGAATCGTTTAATTAGAGCATGTAGTCATAATTACTATGAAGATACTTTATAAAAAGAATTCTACAAAAAATTCTTTTTTTTTTATTATAAATATGCTATAATTTTAATATATGGAGGATATGGATATGAAGATAGATGCCAAAAATAAATTAATTATCATTATCTTAGGTATATTAACTGTCATTGCCATTATTATAGGAGTAATATTCTTATGCAAAAATATTGCATTAACTAATAGCAATATTGAAATAATAGATGCTACATATACTTGTAATAAAGTAAAAGAAAAAATTGCTGAAGACAATGTCTATGTATATTATCTTCCATGTCAAAAAAGCAATTCCGTATTTGTAAAATTTAAAAATAATAACAGTAAAGTATTAATTAGAGATGCTTTAAATAATAAAGATGTAACTATTGATGAATTAATTAAAGCTGGTTTAGAAGTAATAAAAGAAAAAAAGTAATGGAGGAACTATGAATACATCATTAATATTAGAACTTAAAAATCATAATGTATATTATGTTAAAACAGATACTATTAATTATTATATAACTATTCCTAAATATACAACAGATAGTAAAATAAGTATCGAACTTAAAACTAAAATGGCTAATTATGATATTGAAGAATCAGACGAATTATGGGTTCTTGAAAATATCAAAAGTACCTATTCATATATTGATGAATATAACATTACTTTAGTACTACCAATCTTAAATGAAGAAAGCATTAATATAATTGAAAAAATGGATACTACTAAGTTTGAGATTATCGATAGATTATTAGGAACTGTTATTAATAGCGCATATACTACTTTAAAAAGTTGTAATCAAGAAGTAGAGCCAATCATTACAATGATTAATAATGATCGTTATAAAGTATTTATTAACTGGTTTAATGCCCGTTATAATGGCCGTATTGAAGTAAAAAATCTCCTTGATTTAATTCATTACTATAACGTTAATGCCACCTCATATAAAAAAATTAATACCCCAGGTATGACATATGTCGTTGGTAGTTATAATACTGAAGTAAATGCTCCAAAAATAGAAAAAGAAGAAACAGCAGCACCAGTCGTTACTCCAAAATTAGAACCCGTTCATAGTACCGGATTCACAAGCTATTGGTTACTGGTAGTTATAACTATTGTCGTATCATTAGTTGTTGCCGCTATTGCCTTCTTATACTAAAAAATATTAGGGGGATAATATGAAAGAAGATAATAAACTATCAAGCGTAACTGATTATAAACCATTAGAAAACACTATTGATACATATACCCAAAGCAATATCCAAGTTAAAAGCTGTTTATCAGGCATCACTATTAATGGGCAACCCTTTGGTAGTGATCTCTATACACTAGATAGTATTTCATCCTATAGTATTGATTTTACCTACGAAAAATTTACGGAAGCCGATAAATATATTCGAGAAGCAATCACCGCTATTGATGATGTCATAAAAGGTATTGATGAGCAAATCGAAGCCAATTGGGTTTTGGTAGAAGAAAAAACCGTTGAAAAAACCGAATTGGCATTCAAACTAGATGAAGTTACAGCATTAAATGCTAATGGTAACGTTGATACTTATGGCTACCGTCCAACCTATGATATAAAAGCAATCCAAAATCGAATAACTTCGCTTAGTAACGAAATGGACGAATTAAGAAGCGATATAAAAAAATTAGAAAAAATAAGAGACGAGAATTATAAAGTAGAACGTGAAAAACTATATACCTTATTAAATAAAACCAGAACCCATATTTCATATATTGAATATATTGAACATAAAAGCAATACTTGGCACGAATGGGTTAATGATGAAGTCGTAAGTAGTACTACCAGAATAACCGATAATAGAGGAATTGAAATAGCTAAACAAAAGAGAGTATATGATGATAGTACTCATTATACAACAACACTATATGATATGAATGGTAATATTAAAAAAGTCGAATCATTTAGTGAAGATAATGGAGTAAGAAACGTTTACACGAGCACATATAATGAAAATAATCAAGTAATAACTAAAGATGCTTCATATAACAATGCCAAATCAAATATTCATATCGATTATTCTTATTATGAAAATGGTTATATTTGTACCGAAAAAATATATGATAAAAATACCCATAATTATACCGTCAATATGTATTCTGGCAGCACTGAAAATGATAAAACAGCCGTTAGTACATATCATATAAATGCTTTTGGCGTAGAAGTAGATAAAAAAATTGACTACTATAACAATAATATTAAAATAAGAACAGACATATTTAAAAATGGTAAAGTAGTTGAAACAATAGATTATAAATAATAAGACCTAAGTCTTATTTTTTTCATAAAAAAAGAAAGGCATAACCTTTATTTTAAAGCATAAGAAAGTATCGCAATAATAGGGGAAGCTACCATCAAAAGTAACATTAGAATACCAATAATTTTAACCCCAATATTTACTTTCTTTTTTTTCTTTTTACTCACTTTTAATACACCTCAATATCATTATACCTAATTTCAAGCATATTTACAATACTTAAGAATATAATTTTATGGGTGAATATAAAATGAAAACAAAATATCGTAATATCTTAAGTATTATCCTTCCTAACAAAAAGATTAATATTTTTTCCATTATCTTAATAATAATTGGTTTATCCCTCGGATCATTATATAGCACAGTATTAGGAACAAACGATAAAACTATCGTAATAGAAAAAATAACTACTTTTATTACTAATATTAATAATAACCAAATAAATAACTTACACATACTTCGTAATAGCACTATGATAAACGTTCTCTATATTCTTAGTATTTGGTTGTTAGGTTTAACTCTTATTGGATTAATTATTGCTATATTTTTATTATTATTTAAAAGTTTTATATTAGGATTTACGATATCTTCATTTTATCTTACCTATAAATATAAAGGAATAATCTTATCGATATTATATATAATAAATAGTGCCTTTATAAATATAATGATTATTTTTTTATTATCCGTATATTCAGTAACATTTACTATAAAATTTATTAAATCATTTAAGAATAATAATACTCTAGATATTAAGAAATTCATAAAGAAATATCTCTTTTTACTAATAATATGTCTTATCTTAACCACTATCTCTTCATTATTAGAAGCATTTCTATTTCCCGCTATTTTAAAATTTATAATAAAATTGTTCGTATAATTTGTCATAAATTATTTTTTATGTTATAATTCATCTAGGTGAGAAATATGAAAACAGTTGTTATTGGTATGTCTGGAGGAGTAGACTCTTCCGTAGCAGCCATTTTATTAAAAAAAGCTGGCTATAACGTTATTGGTTTATTTATGCGTAATTGGGATAGTACTATTAATAATGACTATTTAGGTAATCCCGATATAAATAATGATATATGTCCTCAAGAGAGGGATTATAATGATGCCTTAGAAGTATGTAAAAAAATAGATATTCCTCTAGAAAGAGTAGACTACGTTAAAGAATATTGGGATTTTGTTTTTACCTATTTCTTAGATGAATTAAAAAAAGGAAGAACTCCTAATCCAGATGTTATGTGTAATAAATATATTAAATTTGATTTATTTTATCAAAAAGCCAAAGAATTAGGTGCAGATTATATTGCTACCGGACATTATGCTAAAGTAAAAGATGGTAAACTATATCGTGCTAGTGATTTAAATAAAGATCAAAGTTATTTCCTAGCATACGTCAATAAAGAAGTATTCAAAGATGTTTTATTTCCATTAGCCGATATTGCTAAACCTGAAGTTCGTAAAATAGCTGAAGAATATGATTTAGTTACCGCTAAAAAGAAAGATTCTACCGGTATCTGTTTTATTGGAGAACGTAATTTTACTAAATTTTTAAAAAATTATTTACCAAATACTCCCGGTAAAATAGTAGATATAAATACCAATAAAGTACTAGGTGAACATAATGGCTTAATGTACTATACTATTGGTCAAAGAAAAGGCTTAAATTTAGGTGGTAGTGACACTAAAATATTCGTTACTAAAAAAGATTTAGAGAATAATATATTATATGTATGTAGTGGTAACGAAGATGAATACTTATATTCAACCAAAGCCATTATTACCGATATGAACTATCTAACTGATGATAGAGTAGAAGAGTGTACTTGTAAATTTAGATATCGTAGTATGGATATAAAATGTCATGTTAAATATCTTGATGATAAAACCATCGAATTAACTTATGATAAAGCTAAAGCCGTAACTCCAGGGCAATTCTGTGTCTTATATAATGGCGACTTAGTTATCGGTGGAGGAATTATCGATAAAATATATAAATAATTAGGCTAAGTATATTATTACTTAGTTTTTTTATAATTAAAAAAGAAAAAATATATTGACAAACGTTCATTCGATATGTATACTTATGTTGTTAGTAATCACAACCTGCAATTATAAATAACCTTGAAATCTATTTACAAATATAATTATAGTAATAGTAAACACAGCAAATAAATTAAAGTACTCGTAGATAATAAATCTATATGGTTAAGTTAAAGATTAATTATTGAACTCTTTAATACACCAAGAAATAAGATTACAATGTACCTAAGTAATATTATCCATAAAGAATTAGAACTATCAAACTTTCAATCATTAATATCATATTTAAAATTAAGGGGGAAGATGAGAAATGAATGATATAATTGCCAAAGATGATGTCGTAATAGAAAATTTAATTTATGAAATTAGAGGAAACCAAGTAATGTTAGATTCTGATTTAGCACGATTATATGAATGTGCTAACGGAACTAAATCTATAAATTTAGCAGTTAATAGAAATATAGAAAGATTTCCAGAAGATTTTTATTTTCAACTGACCAAGGAAGAATATAAGAATTTGAAGTTTCAAATTGAAACTTCAAATTCTGGTAACAATTTAGGGGGAGTTAGAAAATTGCCATATGCATTCACTGAACAAGGCGTAGCCATGTTAGCGACTGTTTTGAGAACAAAAGCTGCTTCACAAATGAGTATTTCAATAATGAGAGCCTTTGTAACAATGCGTAAATACATATCATCTAATTTAATTGAACAAAAAATTATCAATAAACAAGTGCTACAAAATACCGAAGAAATAAAATTGTTGAAAGAATCATTTCATAAATTTGAAGAAAAGCGTAAAGTTAATGAAATATACTTTAACGGTCAAATATATGATGCTTATTCTAAAATACATAATATATTAAAAAGTGCTACTAAAAAAATAGTAATTATTGATGCATATGCAGATAATACAATACTAGATATTATAAAAAGATTAAACATTCAAGTAATTATTATAACTAAGAAAAATAATCTTTTGACCAGTCAAGATATAACAAAATATAATAAACAATATCATAATTTAAAGGTAATATTTAATAATAGTTTTCATGATAGGTACTTTCTAATTGATGAAAAAGAAGTTTATCATTGTGGAGCAAGTATTAATAGAATTGGATATAAAACTTTTTCAATCAATTTAATTAGTGATGAAGAAGTTTGTAAGCTATTAATCAGTAAAGTTAATAAAATTAGATAACTTATTATCATATTGAGATTAGTTATATTTAATGATTATTAATGTCTTTTAGTAGTATACATAGTTAATAGCAAAAGAGCAAACAGAAAGACATATTTCAATAAAAATAGAAGATTAAAAACAAAAAAATAGATATAAGGAATTATAAATAAACATTGATTAAATATTTGTTATTATATATAATAAAGAATATATTTTTATATGGAGGTATTATGACTAGTAACGAATTAAAACTATTTAGAAAATTAGTAAAAAGTGAAATAGAAAAAAGAAAGAAAGTAAACGAAATATTACAAAATTATGATATAAAAGATACCTTAGAGGAATATTTACTAAGTGAAGACCATCTTGATCCATTTAATACTTATAGTATTGTAGAAAAAGTACTAAAAGGCTTTTTTGTAACAAAATCAAATAAAATATATGTCTGTACCTTATCAGTATATGAAGATGAATCAGGAGTTAAATCATATTATAATCCTGCGACGCAGAATATAAATATATCATATAAACGTTATGTTGATATAGAAAGCCGTGAAATAGCCTTAGCTGGTCCTAGTGTCCCAGAATATTCTCCATTATATATAAGCAGTGATACGCAGTCCTTTGAGAATAAATTTATTGTACTGAACCCAGATGGCGAAATATATTCAGAAAAAAAGAAAAGCGCTTTTAGAAATAATGGCTATTACAGAATAAGACAAGATTTTTTTGAAGCATGTCTTGAAAATACTCAAAAAGAAGCTATTAAAATGATTCTCAAAAAGACGCCAAGAATTAAATGACATTAATAAGATTAAGTATATCATTACTTAATCTTTTATGATATAATTATAATTGAGGATAAAATATGAATAATTTAATTATATTATTAATAGCAGTATTACCTGTCTATCTAATTGCTTTATTTGTCTATAATAAAGATAAAGATAAAGAATCACGTAAACTACTGACAAAACTATTTTTTATGGGTATGTTCTCATGTCTACCAGCCATCGTTTTAGAAATACTTCTAGGTATCTTCTTTGGTGATCCAAATTCAAGTGATGGATTATTATTACTATTTATTAAAACCTTCATTTGTATTGCTTTAGTTGAAGAAATATGTAAATGGTACTTTACATATAAGATAACTTATAAACATGAAGAATTTGATCACGTTTATGATGCTGTTGTTTATGCCGTTTTTGTATCATTAGGTTTTGCCTTATTTGAAAATATCTTCTACGTCTTCTTAAAAGGAATAACCGTTGGATTATTTAGAGCCATTACTGCCGTACCAGGACATGCCATATATGCTATAATTATGGGTGAATATTTAGGAATAGCTAAAGTCCATGAACTAAATGGTAATCATAAAAAGAGTAGCGTAGCCATATTTTTAAGTGTTCTAATGCCCGCCATTGCTCATGCTCTATATGATTATTGCTTATTATCAGAGCGAATAGAATTTATAATAATCTTCTTTATCTTCTTAGTTATTATGTATGTAATAGGTTTTAAAAAAATAAAATCATTATCAAATGTAAAATATGGGCTTTACCCAAGTAGGGTAGTAACTACTTACAATTACTGTCCCCACTGTGGCAATAAAGCAAGTAGTCCATACTGCCCATATTGTGGGAATAAACTAAATAATAATTCATAGTTTAAATACATACATTTAATGAAACACGCCACAAACAATTCTCGGTTTATAACCGAGTTTTAATTTGACAAACAAGCAAAAATATGCTACCATAAATCGCCGAGGAGAAAAATATGGATAATAATATAATTAATCAATTTAGAGAAAAAATAATTAAAGAATTAAGTACCTTAGATGAAGATACTATAGCCGAACTTAACTTTGATCATTTAGTTTTAGAAGCATTAATATTTGACGACAATAATAACCATAAAATTTTTGGCTTACCACGTAAAACTTTAGAGCGTATTGATTTTAGAAAGATACCTTTTGATAACTTTAATGCTGAAGGATTTGATTTTACCGGGCTTCATAACGTACATCTATCAGCAAGTGAGTTATATGATAACTCACTAAAGTTTACCACATTAAATGGTGTTACAATACATAATTTGAAAAATGCAAAACTATATCAAACAGATTTCACAAATGCAACAACTCTTTTTATCCTAAATTGGAAATATTTATATAGAAGAGAAGAAATATGTAAAAATGTAGAAAAATCTGAAGAAGAATCAAATAATAATATTAAATACTATTACATCGATATGAGTTATTGCAAATTTAGTAATGTTCATTTTGCAGGATTTGGAGATGACGGAGAAATCAAAATAGTAAAACTAAATGATAATGAATACCTTATTCCATTACTAGAAGGTACAGATTTTACCAATAGTTCAGAAGTTATAATAGACCCTGAAGGTTTAAATCTTAAAAATGCTATATTAGCAGATGCTAAATTCTATGGATCATTTAAAAATTCAAGTATTTCTGGTGCTAAATTTAGTAAAACACACAGTTATCAAGGAAGTAGTAGAGGCTATCATTATTGTGATAAAGTATTTATTAATCCGCAAGAAATTCAAAATAATGATTTAACTAATTGCGACTTTAACAATGTAATTTTTGAAGGGCCACTAGATAATTGTTTAATCGAAGGATCAAATTTTACCGGTAGCCAAGAAGCTGAAGTAAATTTAGCAACAATAAAAGATCCAGATAAAATAAACAGTGTTAACTTTACTGATGCTACCGTTATTGGAAAAGATGGAAAAGAAATGTATGTCGCAAAAGATGGGAAAATCAATACAACAACAGAGGAGAGAATAGCCCAAATCACCGATATAAAAAAATATATTAAAATTAAAAGTAAAGATAAAAGATATTAAAGAGATTTAATATCTTTTTAATTACTAAAAAAATTGGACATATCAAAAATTATTAATCAGTTAAATTAAAGTAGGGTATAGTACTTGACACATTAAATGTAAAATGATAAAATTATATATGTAGTTGGAGGTAAAAATGAATACCGTTGAAAAAATAAATAAAATATTAAAAGAAGCAAATATATCAAAAGTAAATTTAGCAAAGTATTTAGGAGTATCTAGACAAATGGTATACAATTATCTAGATGGTGAAGATTTATCTAAATTATCTAATGATAAATCACAAGCTTTATTTGCATTATTAGATGTAAAAAATGAAGAAGAATTAAAGAATGTTGAACTAACAAAAGAATATATTCAAGATGTTGGTAATAAATTATTTAATTCTAAAAGAAGTACAGTTAAAAAGAATGAAATAATTGAATTAACAGGTTTACGTACTGAAGAACAAAATGTTATTAATGATATTGTATATTTATTAAAAGAAATGCTTAATGAAGATAAAACTAAAAATACATTGACAATGATGAATTATTTGTATCATTTTGTACAAACACTATCTAAGAATCGCGAATCTAAATATATCTTAGGTTATGTATCGAAAGCCAATGGTTTTACAAATCCAACAACTTATGAATTTGAAGAAGATCAACAATTCGTATTTGAAAGTATTATGTATTCAGCCATGACCTTATATAATAATGGTGGTGCATCTCGTACTAAATTAGCTGAATCACATCGTCGTTGGGAAAATGAATTGTCTAAAAAGAATGAAGAAAAATTAAGTAGAACTCAAGAATTAAATACTGCTAAAATATTAGCACTAAAAGAATTAGGTTATACTGAAATAAATGAACATAATGCCAGTGAAGTATTTGCTAAGATAGCTGAGATTCAATCAAGAGGAATATATAATTAGTCCTCTTTTTTAATATATATAGAGAAGGGGAGTATAAAATAGTCATATTTAAATAGATAAATATTTGTTCGTATTTAAAAATATAATAAAATATATATTACTACAATAATAATTATTTAATAAGAAATATATTATTAATAAAATAGAGGATAATAAAGATAATAATATTATTCCTTTATCAGGTGAAAATTAAGTTCCTATAATATATATTATGTTAACTTCTCTATATTTTAAATACCACCTAAATTTTATAATGTATTACTCTATTACTTATTACTATATTAAAATAATAATGTATATATATAATAAAAGAATTAATTAATTAAAATTAATTCTAATTTTTTAATAATTTATATTT
>JAEEGL010997471.1_pt1 | contig 39155 bp, 31 predicted proteins | sample 9134231 | NCBI WGS metagenome assembly JAEEGL01 (sample SAMN16246548, study PRJNA631951) | gut metagenome | biome: gut microbiome; feature: rumen; material: fiber-attached | host: Bos | place: Iran: Karaj | collected 2018-10 | reverse complement strand
GTCAGAGCAGAAGTACCGTTGAACTCGATGGTGTAGATGTACTTCTTGCTGCGGTCCCAGCTGATCGATAGGGGGATGTAGATAGCATCCTGCTCGCGATCCTGGAGGATGACGACACCGTCCTTCTCCAGCTGAGCGCGGATCTTCAGGTAAGCACCAGTAGCAGGCTCATCGTTTACGCTTGTGCCAGAGTTCCACAGGCCACCAGCCTTGAGGGCGTTGCCAGTGATAGAAGCAGCATCAGCAGCCTGGGGCAGCATCATCCAAGCGTTCTTCTTGGTAGCGTTGTTGCTGACGGTCAGGTCGAAGGCTGTGCCGGCAGTGGCGTTAGGCTCTACACCGTTGACATCCCATACGCTTGCCTCGAGGTCGCTTGCGTCCAGAGTGAACTTCGAGGGAGTAGTAGCTGTGATCTGAGCTACAGGAGCGAGAGCTGTGCCGCCGAAGAAGTTACCGTTGTTGTCAAACACGAGGTTACCGGTCTTGGGAACGTTACCGAGTGTGATCTCAGAAATGGTCACCTTTGTTACAGTACCGCTGGTGGGGAGCTTACCCTTGAAGACGATCTGAGAGAGAGCGTGCTTGAAGGTGAAAGGAACATTGGCGGCGTTGTCATCCTTGTCAATACCATCAGCCTCTGCGAACATGATGTCGTCCTGATCCTCCACGTTGGTAGACAGTGTAACGGCAGTTGTCAGGGTGATGTCCTTAGACGTACCGTCCTGTGCTACGCTGTTGCCGGTCACGCCGTTAGGTGTGGCAGGAGCCAGGGCAACGAAGTTCAGGGCGTTCACCGGCCAGAACTGAGTGGGCGAGTAGGTCCATACGCCGTCCAGAACACCGTCAGCGGGCTCAGAGGTGTCGTTGTTCGATACAGTCTTACCGACAGTAGCAGAAGCACCCATGTAGAGGCCGCCGTCGACAGCGTCGTAGGCCCATGTCTGGAAGTCGGGAAGAGTAGCACCCACGTTCGTAGCGTTCAGAGCATAGCCACGAGAAGCGTTGGCAATGTTCGTGTTGGCGGTGAAGCCGATAGCAGCGTCAAAGCCCTTCACAGTTGCCTTCTTCTCGGCATCGTCGTTAGTACAGCTGGTGAAACCAGCAACCATCATTGTGGCAATAGCCACCAAAGAAAAGATTTTCTTCATAGTTGTAAATAATTTAAAGGGTTAATAAATAAGTTAACTAAAAAACTGAAATCTTTTTTTTATGGAAAAAATCGAAATGAAATCACTGTTATTGTGCCGGTCGGGTGCGCATGGCCTCCAAGAGTCCGGCATATATGGTGTTCAACTGTGCGAGCTGGTCGTCCATGAGCTGCATCTGCACCCTGATGTCGTCGATCGTCGGCATCTGCTGGGACGCTTTCTCCAGGAGCATGCCGTAGACCTCGTTGATGGCCGCGAGGCGGCGTTCGAAGCTGACGATCTCCTCGGAGCCGGGAATCGTCTTGGTGAGCATCTGCTGCACGGTGTTGAGCTGCAGGGCGAGGGCTTCCAGGCGCTCAGAGTATTGCTGCGAGGCTTCCATCGCGGCGCTGCTGACCTGCTGCTGGGCGGCGGCCACGCGGTCGTCCGGCGTGCCGCTCATCCTGATGAACGGGCGGTCGAAGGCCGAGATGAAGAACACTACCACCTCCGTACCCATGCCGAGGAAGAGGAAGAAGTCTGCCCCGGGGAGGTGTGTGAGCTTGAACAGTGCTCCGAGGATGACGACCGACGCGCCCCATGAGTAGGCGTAGTTGAGGAACGTCTGCCCGGCGACGGTGTCCATCCAGTGCTGCAGGCTGCGGACGGTGCCGGCGAGGCACTTGCATTTATGTGAACATGCTGTTGTCATATATCTGTTGTTGTCTAAAGTCTAAAGTCAAAGGTCAAAGGCATATTACTTCCTGTAATAGTGGACGGCGAGTGCGGCGGCACATACGGCGGCGGCGATGGCGGCGAGCACGAGGCGCTGGCGGCGGATGAACTGGCAGTAATAGTGCCTGTTGTTCTGGTTCTGGAGCGTTGCATTCATAAGCGTGACGTTGTTTTTATGTTTATACTATATATGTTACTATGTTATTTCCTGAGGACCTTGCGGCTGCTGAGCACGACGGCCTTCTTGCCCGAGGGCTTGGCGGCGAGGGACTGCACGCAGCGGAAGCCGATATACGAGCGCGGCTGGTTCTGGTACTCGTGGGTGCGCCATGCCGTCTGTATGCGGCTCTCGGCATCCTTCCACGAACCGCCCTTGACGACCTTGCGCTTCATGCGGTACGGCTCGTCGGTGCCTGCGCGGCGTGCATTCTGCGGGTTGATATTGTTCATGTCGGCGACACCGGAGACGGTGTAGGCCGTGGACGTCCACTCGGCGACATTGCCGGCCATGTCATAGAGGCCGTAGCCGTTGGGATCGAACGTGGCCACCTTCGAGGTGATGATGTTGCCGTCGGCGGCATAGTCGCCGTCATCGGGCATGAAATTCGCATAGTACTTCGCATTGTATGCGGTGTCGTTGTCGGCCATCCACGACAGGGGCATCCTGCTGCCGCCGCGTGCGGCATACTCCCACTCGGCCTCGGTGGGGAGGCGGAAGAGCTGCATGTACCCGTCGTCGGGGTGCTCACGCCGCGCGATCTCCGTGCGCCACATGCAGTAGGCGTTGGCCTGCTCCCACGTCACGCCGACGACCGGGTAGTCCTGGTATTCGGGGTGTGAGAAATAGTAGCGCGTATAGATGGCGTTGTCGGCATTCTCGAAGTCGTTGACCCAGCAGGTGGTGTCGGGGTAGATATTCACGATATACGTGTTCAGGAAGTCCCACGGTCCCGACAGGGGGCGCCGTATCGTCTCGCTGACGATCGTTCCGTTCATATCGACGTATGCGGTATCCTTGGAGATCCATACGATCTCGGTAGTGTCCGCGGGGTGGTCGGTATCCAGCGAGCGCTCCTTGGGGTCGAGGCGGTTGCGGCGGAGGTTCGCGGCGGTATAGTCGTAGACCTCGTAGGCATACACCAGCTGGCGGGCATCGAGCAGCGTCTCGCCGGTGACGGGGTTGGTGACGTACAGGCTGGCTACGACCTTGTCATAGTCATTGTCATACTGCGGGTCGCGCAGGCGCTGGGCGATGATGCTGTCGCAGACATCATTGACGAAGGCGTGGTACTGGCGGTTGGTGACCTCGGTGGCATCCATCAGGAAGTCGTCGACGGACACGCGCTTGTGGGGGATGGCCATATTCCAGCTGCTGTCGGCGATGACGTCGCCCATATGCAGCATACCCCTGTTGACCTTGGTCATCGACGGACGCACGAGGCGCGACGTGCTACCGCTCTGGAGCATGAGCATGTTCTTCGCTGTATTATCGACACGGGCGAGCTGAGCTTCCTTGTTCTTCTCAGGCACGCGGAAGAGGGGCAGCAGGGGCTCGGAGGAGTACTCCTTCGGGTTCCAGCGCGACCGTCCGATATTGAACGCCACGCCGACCTCAGTGGTCAGCCAGCGGTAGCGGCCCATCACGCTCTGGCCGTCATAGTCGCCATGGTTCTGACCTGCCCATGACAGGCCGATGTCGGCGAAGACCTTCATCTGGCTGTTGAGGGCGTAGGTGCCGTTGATGCCGAGGGAGAACGACGGCGACGTCTCGTTATGCGTGACGTTGCGGGCGAAGCCCAGGCCGACATACGGGCGTATATCCCACATGCGGAAGGGGTCGTAGCCTGCGAAGACGTTCATCGCAGAGGCCATGCCCTGCACGCCGAGCGACCAGAAACGAATATTCTCCTCGTCGGGGACGATATTCGAGACGGCCTTGCCCCAGTAGCCGGCGGCCTTCAGGCGTGCCGAGAAATACGGCGAGAACCACTTGCCGGCGGTCATTGCTGCGCCGAAGCAGGCACGGCGGCTGTCGAAAGGCGAGCCGCTGACGTCCATGCCGCTCTCACGACCTGAATAGAAGGCGAGGTTCTGGAGTCCCAGGGACCACTCCCAATGGCCGTCGGCGAGCCAGGCGGGCAGCCTGACTGCGTTGTCGCCGTCGTCGCTGCTGTGGGGTCTCCTCTGCTGAGCCGTCGCGGTGACGGTGCAGGCAAGGAGGAGGATGATTGATATGGCGATATATTTTCTATAATCTCTCATGTGTCGTGTCGTTGTTATTCTTTGAAAAAATGCTGAAAGGTTCTCACGAAAGTTCCAGGAGGTGGGAACCGCTGTTCCGTCATGATGAATTTGAAACTAAATACTACTAACCTAAAACAATTCATTAAAAAGTTCAAATGAAAAACTATTCAATCAAACAAACTAACCAAAATAATAATAATAATATGTATATGAAAAAACCATTCGATGTCTTACAGGTCGGCGGGCGGTACGTCGGAGGCGGCGGCCTCGGGCTGCTGGTCCTGCGGGGCTTCGACGACTTCGGGGGTGAGGACTCCGTCGTCTTCCTGGTCGCCGTAGAAACGGTCGATGGCCTGCTGCACGCGCTTGCGGTTGTCGTTAAGGTTCTTGAGGACGACTCCCGTGAGTTCGGAGTCCATGCCGTTGACCTTCATGTCATTGATGATACACTCGGCCTTGCGCCCGGTGATCTTGATGTCGATGTTGATAACTGCGTTCATCATATTATTTCGAGTTTAAAATTTGCACCTTTCGGTTTACGGCTGCAAAGAAACGCAAAAAACCCTGAAAACGTGCTAATGAAAAAATATTTTCGTGAAATTAACATATTCGGGCAAAAAAACGGCCAAAAGTGTTAATTTCACCGATATTTTTTTTTCGTAACGGAGATATCGCCGTGTATGACTACCTTTGTGTCGTAACAAGAAAAAAAGGTATAGAAAGGGTATATTACTATGGGCAGATGGAACAATGACAGCCAGGTGTCGAAGACGTTCGACAAGGAGTTGGATCAGTTCACCAAGGGTGAGCTGGCAGGGAACCACGTGTTTGACCTCGGGAGGATGCCGGGGTATCTGATAGGTCTCGGATTTAAGGACAGCAGATTTACGCACATGTCCGGTGAGGATCTGCGACACGGCATTCCGGAAGCGGTACTGCCGGAGATGAAGGGCTTTGCGGAGCACTGGAGAAACCCAGTAGCGGTATTCAGCGGCCAGACAGCGGACGACATGCGCGTCATCCTCGACATCGGCAGCCGTGAAAAGCCGCACTATCTGGCTGTTGCCATTGACAGGAACTATAATTCCTATCCCATCACTGCCATCCGTGAGGTCACCAGCTCCCCGGAGCTGAAGATCATGAAGCTCGTCGAGCAGGACCGCGCCCTGTGGCTCGACAAGGAGCGGATGATGGCGATATATACCCGCCAGCACCTTCGCGGCCACCAGAACGGCAATATCAATATGAACTATGCGAAGACGGTCATCGAGCATTTCCGCAATCCCGGCGAGGAGCGCGTGGTGTTCGACATCGACGACTACCTGGAACAGGTGGGAGGACGGTCGCTGCCATACACCGGCGAGCCTGCCAAGCGTCTCGTAGACGAGAGCCTGAAAAATGTGGTGTACAACGGCTGGAGGGTGCGCTATCCGGTGAACATCGGCACGACGGGCTATTACAAGGACAAGAACTCTGTCGGCAAAACCGTCTGGACGGCATTCGACAATACGGCGGGCGACTGCTACGTGGAGGATTTCATGACGAAGGAGGCGGCACGGGCCTACGCCCTGAAATTCGAGGAGGCGGACTATGCCCGCGAGGTCGATGCACGTCAGGAAAAGCACGAGACCGAGTATATGCATACAGAGGGCAAGGCGGAGGACGACCGCAGCCCGTTCCTGTCGGAGGTCGTCATCAGCGAAGACAATATAAGCATGAAGGATGTGGGCACCATAGCGTTCGACGACTCCGGCGAGAAGGATGTGGAGATGGTATTCTCCGACGGCCATGCCGAGGAGTTGCCGGCACTTGACGATCTCAGCACGGAGGATATGCAGCATCTTACCATGACGTATCCGACGGTGGCAGAGGTGGAGAAAGACACGGACATGCGGGAGCAGATCGAGCGGTATACCGGCAGGCGATGGGAGGAGAGCACCTTCCAGGAGAAGGTGTACGACACCGCCCTGAAGTTCGGAGCGGTGAGCATCGACAGGCATGTGAAGATCGCCGCCGAGCAGGACGGCAACACCGTGTTATGGACCGGACACAATGCTACGGAGGCCCGCGAGCTGTTCGACAAGGGCGAGACCATTGCCGTGATGACCAGTGACAGGAATCCCGTCAGCAGCCTGACGTCAGAGGTGGAATATACCCGGGGAGCGAAACTGTTCTATGACCCGAGCCGCACGGCGGAGACATTCGACGACGTCGTGGAGGACTTTGCCGACTGGCAGGAGAACGACGGCTACGGCCACATGCCGGACAGGGAGGCCGCCGGGAAACAGGACTTCTCCTACTGGACGAAGACGGTATATCCCGTCACCAGAACAGTGCCGCAGCAGCAGGCCGTCAATCCTGAGATGCAGGTGTTTATCAAGAACCTTGTGACGGCCACCGTGGCACCGGGAGAGCATAAGCAGCTTCCCGCCCCGATGTACCTGTCCAACAGGGACCTGCCGCAAAGGGCATGGACACATTTCGGCCTGGAGCATGACACCCTCGTGCTTTATGCCGATGCAAGGAAGAGCTATCCGAGTGTCAGCATCCTGTCCAGCATGCTGACAGAGAAAGAGAAGAGCAGCGTCTATAAAGTCATCAGGACCGTCTGCCAGGCATCAAAGCAACAGGAGGAAAAGGGAATATCCCTTGTCAGGACGCAGGAGCAGCATGCCCAGCAGGCCGCAGGGCGCGGGGATGACGGCAAGGCCCTGACGGATTTTTTAGGCATTGTCCTACCCAAGCCCGGCTATGACATCACCTTCGACCAGCCCGTCCATGCCCATTATACTGGAGTCGACGGCCTCCATGACATCCGTATCAAGGAGGTGGTGCGCGTGATCGGCCGCTATGTGATGGGCGACGGCCAGAAACATGTCGGCATCGAGCACCTTACCGCCAGTTCCAAGGCCAAGCTGCTCACCGAGTCTGTGGCACAGTGTGCGCGAGAGGCCGTCTTCATCCGTGCGACAGGCCCGTCGAACCACTTCATCGAGGAAGAGCGCAGGTTTATAAACATCGCCACGAGGGGGATGACCGCCAGCGAAAAGGACACCTATTTCAGTAAGCTGCTCAGCGACCTCGAACCCCGTTTCAAGGATGCCAACACCCCACAAGTATGGGTTGATGATGTCCGTGAGGAGCTGGAAGACCTCGCCAAGGGTAAGGTACGTGAGGATATCATCTCCAGGGGTGTGTGATATATATAATAAGGTATATAATATATATAATATAGAGATATGAGTGACATCAAGAAGACAGCGGACTCGTTCACCGAGCCGCAGAGCAACCAGGAGATCCATGCTCCGTTGGACAGTGTGTTGATAGGCGGTACGATGCGTATGTGCGACCTCGTACCGAAGTACCTCGACGTGATCCGTGACACGCCGGAATATGTGCAGCTGATGGATCACCTGCCGAGTGTGGTGACCGACCCGTCGGCCACGGAACAAGACGCGCGTTGGGACAGCGAGGAGGTGCATAACCTCTATCAGGAGCTCTGCGACGTGCTGTACCAGTACAGGCCGGAGGGCTACACGTTCGGCAAGCTGCCGGGCAGCGGTACCGACTTCGGATACTGGAAGCAGGCGACATTCGATATCGCCGCCATCGAGAGCAGCCTGCCACACACCTATGAGCAGCATATCCTCCCGAAGGCGATGACGCTGGAATACCACGTCAACTGTGCGGCATCGGACCAGCAGATAGACACCGACCGCGTGATGCGCGTCGTCAGGGATGAGACGGGATGTGTGATGGTGGGTAACAAGCAGCACATGGTGAACCTCGACGCGCTGACGGACGAGAGTCTGTCACGCCTGCGGACCGCCGTGGCACAGGTGATGATACAGAAGGATATTGACGAGAATGACGCGCTGAGCGTTATCGTGGAGCGTGCGAAGTCTGACCGCGACACGTTCACCGATGAGGAAGTGGCCGCCTTGGAGAAGCATTTCGACAACTGCCGGCTCTCCACCTACGGCGTCAACGGTGCCACCAGCATCCAGCAGGAGCACCGCCGCGAGGTGTTCATGAAGCTGTTTGACGGCCTGCAGGATATCATGGCGTTCCATAAGGTGCCCGACAGCCGCCGAGACGCCGTGCGCAAGGAGCTGGAGAACCTCGCCGGGATGACATTCGCCAAACGCCTGACGGATGCCAAGGCGACATTCCCGTATAACGACATCTGCAAGGAATTTGCAAAGATCGATGATAATGCCAAGAAGATCGCCTTGTCATTCATGAACGATGACAGCGACTTCGCCAGAAGCCAGCTTTTCGGGCGCATCGATTCAGGACCGGACAACGGCAAGTTCTGGGCACACAGCTGCCATGAGGATGCCGCCGTCATGAGACTGATAGCATACAGCTTCCCCGAGAGCTATCCGCTGAGGAGAGAGAACATACGTTCTGAACTGCTGGCGAAGGCCGACAGCTTCGAGCTCTCCATGTCCGACAAGTATGAATACAAGCCCGCTATCAAGGCCGTCGTCGAGCGTGCCGACAGCACGGCGAAGACGTTCACCGACAAGCAGATAACGGCCATTGAGGCATATTTCGACGGCAACAGGCTATCCGAAGCGAAGACGAAGGGCGACGAGATACACCACCGCCACCACCTCGCCGACAAGCTGTGGGAGGCTGCCCAGCCGGAGATGGATAAGCGGCGCATATACCCCGAGTGGCGTCAGGAGGCGAAGAGCGACCTCGACATCCTCGCCGACGGCAGGGAGCGCTATGCCGCAAAGGTCGCACAGATCATGGAAGAGGGCCAGGGAGGCCCTGCGAGATAAGTAGAGTATTGTCTAACTAACTTTTTATCAACAACTATGACGAAGAAGAATGAGATTCCCGTATATACGGAAAGTGCAAAGGAGTTAAAGGCCGAGATTAACGCCCGCATCGCTGAGGTGATGCATGAGAATGTAGCTGATTCCAGCTATAGAGTAGCGCCAATCAAGCCGATAGGTATCAACGGTATTGAGTACGACAATATTGCAATATCGAAGGATGATAGAGGGGTGCCTTATATGTACCTCAGTTCACATGCAAACTATGATGTCAATCTGCAGCGTATAGACAAACTTCCGGATTCAACATCTCTTTTGAAGGAAATCCTGCAAAAGGTTAATGACAGCTATTATTCTCTTAACGGTGCCGCTGTTAAGGCAAAGCCTGACCTGCACAAATTTCTGGAAGGTGAATATGTACAGTTTAAGACCAAATCAGGAAAAGAGACTGATCACGATATTCGGGGACGCGTTAACAAGGTCGGTAATGTCTGGAATATGAGTCATATTTTCGGTTCACCGGCAGTCGAAATCAAGGGTGAGAACTTTTTTATAGATGATATCAAAGAGGATTCTTTGATGGTTCAGTCCCATATAAATGCAGTTCCCAGCAATCAGCTTGATATTGACAAGACCAATAAGGAACTGTCATCATTTGCGATTAAGGACTTTGACATAAAATGTGATGTCGGTGTCGGTAACGGTAACGGTGAATATTATAATATAGACACTATTCACGTCCGCAACCGTCAGCTTGACTCCGTCTCAGGGTCCTATCACGGCTATGAATATAACGAGCGGGAAGTTGCAGTACCTGTAGAGGGTGTTTATTCAAATAACATAACCTCTTTCATGAATTTCATTAACGAAAACAATAAAAAGGCTATTATGTTTGCAGTAGCTTCGAAGTTGCCATACATGCGTATCTGGGCTGACGAGGTAGCCAAGCAGCAGCATGACCAGGAAAAGGCCGACCGCGTCACCGCCCGCATGGGCAGGCTGGTAGCGCTGATGCCCGATCCCGGCGATAAGATGACATTCAAGAAGCCGATGGCACTGGACGACTATATCTCCATCGACGGCATCGGCGACATGGAGATTACGGAGATCAAGAATGCCGGCGACGGGCGGTTCACCGTCTCCGACGGCGAGCGCGTCATCCCCTTCGGCAGGATGATGGAATGGGACCAGGAGAGCGTGGTGACGATGTGCGAGCAGCTTGACAGGGAGAATACCGCAAAGATGAATCTGGCCGCCGGCAGTAAAGAGGCGGGCAGTCCTGTCAAGTCGCTGATTATGGATATCGCCGCATACGAAGTGAGCCACCTGTCACTTGACAGCAAGAAGGGCGTTTCGTGGGATGACATCAAGGAAACCCTCGATGACGATACGCTGATGATGATTGACGACCTCGACAAACATGTCCAGGAGACCGTCGCCCGCGTCAGCCTTACAAAGGAGCTGGATGCCATGCGTGCCACTAACGGCAACTCCATCAAGGTGCCGCTGACGTATGTCGGCTTAGGAATGGAGTCCGGCGTGACATTCTCGGAGATCCGCTATATAGAGGATGAGAGGGACTATGTCGGTATTGACAAGGATCACGAGATATGGTTCAGCATGAAGAGCATCCCCGATGCCGCACAGGTGGCAAACGTCCATAACAAAGTACTGTTGCCACAGCTTGCGCAGATGATTAACCAGGGGGATACCGTCAAACTTCAGACGCCCGTCACCATACACATGGAGTACGGTGACGTGGAAATAGACCGCATCCGCATGGACTATAAGGATGATGCCGGCGAAGCTGAGATAAGTGCTTTAGGAAGGTATGAGCGTGACGGTAAGACATACGCTGATGAGCTGGATATTTCGGATATGACCTATTCCATGCAGCCGGAGGATCTGAAGAATATCATAGAAGCCGTGCGGACTATGAAGGAATCCAGGCAGCAGGAGGCCGGCAAGGATAACAGTCAGGCGTATGCCGCCCTGCAGGAAAAGGCTGTCAGCCTGTTCGGCAAGGATGCCCACCTGGAACTGGCGGATTACAAGAGCGTGACACGTGTCGGTGTCGGAGACATGCCGGACACCATTATCATTGATACGATAGACATCGAGGACGGCAAGATGACGCTGTCATCTGACGATATCGGTGGAGAAATCGACGAGAAGATGCTTGACAGCGTATATATCGAGAACATCTCGGCGATGCTCGACGAGCTTCATACCGCGTATCAACAGCCGATGGAGAAACATACCGGCATGCCCGATACGGAAGAGAAGCATCTGGTACGCGAGGCTATCGTCAGCCGTATCCTTGACCCTTCGCCGTCGGCAACATTCACCAAGGAGCAGCAGGACGTGATCATCAGCTACCTGAAGGACTATCCTTCGGTGGACAGGAAGCTGCAAGCCCTGTCGCCGCTCTGGCAGGAGGCTGAGAAGGATGCGAGGGTGAAGGGCGAGCCGTCGGAATGGTTCACACCTGTCAAGGAGGAGCTGAACGACCTGGCCAGCGGCATACGCCGCGAGCCGAGTGAAGGTTTAAAGTTAAAATAACTGGATTATGAGCAGATGGGATAACAGCAACAAATTCAAGGATAACGGTATAACACCTATGTTATACCAGCTGTGCGACGCCATTTACAAACAGGCAGGCCGCGAAGGAATCATGAAGACCCTCGCGGAGGTCAGGGAGAAGGGTATCATCCTCTCCCTGGAGAACCTGTATGCCGACGGAAAAGGGTATGACATAGCGAAAAAACTGTCAGACGCTTTGGATAAACTGCCGTATGATACCATTTACGGATATAGAGGCAGTCTTATCTCCCGTCTTGAGGTTATCAAGGAGGAGAGGAGGACTCCTGTCATGCCATACCCATACCCTGTGAAGGAAAAGCTTACGCCAGCCCAACAAGGCTTGCTCGATGCTTCCGATGCGCTGTTCAATGCAGAGCTGCTGGCATTCAAGGAACATAATATCAGAGGCTTGATGCACTTAGGTCGTCCTCTCGCTCTCCTGCGCACCATCGGCGTTAATGCAGAGGAGATTACTTTGTCGCCGAAAATACTGAACAGGCATCTGAATACCCACGGATTATCCGTCGATGATCTGCAAGGTCTTGCCCGCGCCATTCAGACACCGATCCTGGCGTATAACCACGGCTTGGAAAGCATGAATAAAGTGCTTGTATCCGACATCTTCGTCAAAGGAGGAAAGCTGTCTGTCTCGCTGCAATTAGACGATAACGGTAAAGTAGTGGAACTAAATAACGTCAAGAGCATTCACCAGAAGGATGCCATTGAGGAAATAGAGAGACTGAGTTATGTCGGAGAAGACCTGAAAAAACTGTTACTTTGGGTAGAAAAAGAAAAAGTAATGGATTGGTTTAGTCCAGTAGACCTCTACAGTCCCATTCAGGCCTCCAATCCAAAACTTATTTCTGTTGCAAAGATACTAAAAGATTTTGAAAATCCAAAGATTATCGAAGAAAAAAACGATATTTTAGAAGAAAATTCGACAAAAGAAAGCTTTTCATCCGAAATGGAGGGTGAAATTGCGGCGGACGATATGGAAAAGGTACAGCAGTCCAAGGATAACCTTCGCGGTCTGTTGAATGAGGTACGTTCTGATATCGGTGAGGATTTCGATTTTATACCCACAAAATTAGAGACTGTATTTGATAATGGTCAGCCTGTCACACTTGTTGCGTTTAAGAATGGCGAATTTATTGATAGCAATGGTAACAGTAAAGAAGTCAGGGATCTCTTTAATGAAATAAAGGCTGGCGGCGATGTCAAGGCGATGTCTTCTGCGCTCCATGGTGCTCACATGATAGGTCTCGAATATGCTGGTGTTATGGCTATTCACGATCGTATTGTCACCTCGTCAGCCCGTTCTTTCACTGACGAGCAGGTGGCTGCTCTGAATAAATACCATCAGAAGGTCTGCTATGATATGCCTGCCAAGGAGTCGTTTGACATTCTCTTTAAACAGGCATCAGAGATGCCGGATGTTAAGGACTGTCCTAAACAGTGGAGTGCTGATGCTTTGGATGAGTTGAATGATTTGGTTAAAGGCATTATGCGTAATGATGCCGAAGTTATAAGGTTAAAATAAAGACAGAGATACTATGGCAAAGAAGAATCGGAATCCGTTTGATGCCACTGAGGCATTTCAGGAAGTCTTGAAGGAGCTGAACCTGAAATATCCGGAGTGTGCCAACAAGCTCACGAAGGCCGGTGACAGATATGTCGCCGTATTGAACAAGGACTACTGGCCGCAGGCGGCATTCCCGGACAGGATGACAGCGACATACCAGAATACCGCCCGCTATTTCGCCGAGCGGATGTTCGGCAAGGACCTGCTGCCTAACGGCACTATGCACAAAGACAACATCGTGATGATTGCCTTCAACGACAAGACGATTGCGAAGTACTTCATGGACTTCGCCAAGGATCCCGACGAGCAGACATACGTCAACTTCGTCAGGGCCTTGAAGAAGGCCGCCGGTCAGGATGACGGCAAGCGTAATTATTTCCCGCTGCTGATACAGGACTACGTGAAGAGGCACTTCGATGATCCGGGGTTCCTGCGCGACCCTATGAAGCCGTTGTTCGACCGCTTCGAGAAGGACTACGGCGGCAGCAAGAATCCGAATACTGATATGGTGGACATCCTCAGTCATTCGGACGCATACAGGGAAATGGCGGAAGGGCATGCCGGCCGTTTGATGGTTAAGGACATGGTTGACAATGCCGCCTATGAAGAGGTTTGCCAGACGCACCTGCCGCGGCCTGTAGAGCTGGCGGTGGGCTATACTTTGACGGGTTTCAGGCATCCCGCCGGCGACTATCAGCGCATACTCATGCCGCTCATCGTCAAGGACGGCAAAGAGGTGGCCCGTATGACGGACATCGTCTATAAGGACTACTACGAGATGTACCACGGGATGACGGATGACGAGCGCAGCGACTTGCGTCTGCGCATGCATACATCCGACACCATGCAGCGTGCCGGCGACTATGTCAAGGAGATGCTGCTGGCGAAGAAGGGCGAGCCGATGACGCGCGACGCCTACAACTTCCTGTCGGACCTGAGCTATATGAAATCAGACGGCAACAGCGAGCTGCGTCAGCTATGGTTGAACATGCTCCTTGCCAAGGCTCAGAAAGACATTGCCGCCACCCCCCGCTCCGTGCGCTGGTCGTCGGCACATGCACGCCTGGATGAGTGCGCAGCATTCATGAAGGAGATCTGCAATGACGAGGTGACACATGTGAAGGACAAGGTGTATACCATCGAGGATATCACCGACCTCTGCTTCGAGCATATCCCGTCAGAGGACGGTAAGAGCGTGTTCTTCCGTGTGGAGACGGGCATCCATGAGTGTTCCACAGGGGACTATGCCCACCATGTAGTCGGTGACGGCCTCGAAGGCAAGGAGGTGCGCACGCTCGGCGTGCTGCTTGACAAGGATCCTGAAAAGTGCCGCCTGCTGTACAGGCACGAACACCGCATGGAGAACGGCCAGAACTACCATACCGTCCTGGGTCGCCAGATAGACGAGCTGAGCCAGGGAGAGATGAAGGGGCTCTTCGATGCGTTCAAGAAGGTCAGGGAGCAGCGCCGCACGCTGCCGATGGTGATCGACGAGGTCGTATATACAGAGGGCGAGGAGGATCCGCTATACAGCATCAGCACGAAGGAGCCGTATGACGGCGAGCAGCACAGCGTCGCCGACGAGCATAACGTCGAGGAGGTCCGGAAGTCCGGCAATGAATACCTCTTCAATGACTATGACGATGCCATTCTCTTCGCCTACGACAATACGAAGACTCTGACGACACGCGGCCAGATCATCCCTATCGGAGAGTCACCCATCCTCAGCCAGAACAAGTTCAACTGGAAGGTGTCATATAACGGCGACAACCTCGGACTGAAAGCCCTCGCAGAGGCGCACCACGGGGAATGTGAGACACACCTTGACGACGGGGCGCCGGTGATTGTCGCCAGGTTCCATAGCCGCGAGGATGCCAAGGCGTACAGGGATGACACGACGAATATCTCACCGACGGACAACCGCCTCACGCGAGCCGTGGATGCCGCCGTGGAGCGCATCACCAGCACTACGGCCACGGCATTCACCAGGATGCAGCTGGCACGCATCGGCTATGAGACGTGTGCCTTCAACGGACCGCTCGCCGCCCGCGAGGCAACGGAGAGGTTTATCGCAGTACTGCAGAAGGACGAGCGCCTGAAAGGCGTGGAGCCGGCATGGATAGACAGTGCCGTCAAGGACATACGCGACCTTGCCAAGGGCAGGGAGATAAAGGTCGAGGACAAGGAAGCAAGTATCAAGTATTGATTCTCATAAAGGATAAAGGAGACTGGAATATGATAAACAAAGAAAACGACAACGAAGGCAGGCGGTATGCCGCCGACCGTCAGGAACATATCATCGCCGCACCGTCGCGGTCGATATGGGGTAATGTACAGTCACGCAAGAAGCTTGCCAACGGCATATTCTTAGTAGGGACGGCAAGCCACGGCGGCATCGTGGTACATGAGAGCATCGCCGATAAGTATATCAGTGACAAGGCAAAGGCCATCATCGGCAACCCGGAACACGGCTGGTATCATTTCGAGGAGGACTGCGATTGGGCAATCTTCGCGCATGAGAACCGTGATATCATCCCGGAGAAATGGCAGCAGCATATCGACAGCACACTGAAACAGTGGTATCCGGAATATTTAGGTATCAAGACAGCCGATAAGCCTGCACAGCAGGAGCAGAAGGAGTCCGGCAGGATGACTCACGATGAATATATCCAGGAGGCTCGCGAGCGCATCCTCTACAATCCGGAGAACAGCAAGGGATGGGATGTCGATATGCCGTCGGAAGTCTTCTGGATGCTGGCGAGGCCGACGCTCATACCCGGAAAGGATGTTTCCTTGGTCGGGAACTATTTCACATACCCCTTCCCGCCGCCTCCCGCGCCCAGCCAGCTGGCGATTTTCGTCGATGAATATATCCAGGACAACAAGCATGTGCTTGCATACTTCAACATCAATAACGTCATAACGGCCAACGTCCTGAAGACAGATTCTCTCAGGGATTTATTAAACCTCCCGAAGTGGGAGAAGGCCGCGATCGACGTGCCGTCTAAGGCACAGGTCAGGGCCGATGCCCTCGATGTTTTGAAAGAGCGTACCCTTGACAGCAGTGCCAGGGAGTTCACCCCGGAGCAGAAGAAGACGCTTATCACCTTCCACTGGATGTTTACCGATCCGGAAGCCCGCAATGCGGCACTCGACGGGATTATAAGGGCCGCTGCCTGTGACAAGGACATCCTTAACCGCCCGAAGCAGTGGTTGGAGGATTCCGTCAATGAGATGAAGGAAATCGTCGGGCATCCGGAGCGCCATGCGGAGATCCTGAAAGAGGAAGGGATGAGTCGTGGCAGGGGGATATAAAAACAAAGAAAGGGCCCTCCCAGCGAGTTATGGCAGCGGATGCCACCCTACTCTCTACGTCCGTAACGTATTCCGGATCCACCCTCTCTCCGGGTGCAAAGGTACGAATAAAATTTTAAACGGCAAATAAAAAAAGAAAATAATAAGATTATGTCACGTTGGAATAAAGATAAGAAGGATTCTGAGCAGACAATGCAACTATTGAAGAATGAGATACTTGAATATTTCAGGTATGCCATATCTACTGACGATAAAGAGACGTTGCTTTCTATCGGAAGAATTACACCCGAAGGGCGTGATTTGCTTAGTATGCTTCGTAAAGAGGCTTTTAAAAACAAGGATATAGAAGTCGTTCTTAATGCGTCTAACTTACGGCATATATATATCAACCATTACGGTCAGAACGAAAAAGACAAAGGAAACAATATTCCTTTGACAGACGATGACATCTGCTCTATCGGAGATATGATGGCAAATACCACTGATATCGTCTATGGCATCGATAAGAAAGACAAGTTAGGTAAATATTTCTTCCTCAGCCGCAGTAAGGACGGGACATATAACCTATCGGAACTTTATTCAGACAAATGGGGGAGATTAAATATAAGATCTCTTTACAACACAAAGAAAGGGCCGTCTCAGCGAGTTATGGCGATTGTGTCCACCCTACTCCCTACGTCCGCAACGTACTCTGGCCTCTCCCTTTCTTCGGTTGCAAAGATACCGAATTTATTTGAATTACACAAGGATTTCGACGAAAAAATTCCGATAGAGCGTAATTTCCGTCTGAAAGCCCTCTCCGACGAGTATCATGTTCCTTACGATTTATTCCAAAATTACATGACTTCTTGTTTAGAGAGACGCGGCACGGACGAAGCCTTCAAAGCCATCGAAGAAACCTATCGCAGTCAATACCGGCGATTAGACAAGGGTGTCGTTGACGGTATTATGATACAGTTACGGACAGATCTCGACCGTCTTGCAGAACAAAACATGGCTGCAAGACGTTTGACCACGGTCAACGACCAGATCAAGTGCTTCGAGGAAATAACAGGGATTCGGCTGCAAATCAAGGACGGACGGCCATACTATAAAGGAAATCTTGATTTATTCAAAATCAAGACATTGTCAAAAATTCCTGAAGGGTTAGTGGTACACGGTGTCTTGGATATTTCCGGGTGTCCTATTACTACACTTCCCAAGAATTTGGAAGTATCAAGAGGTATTTTTGCCGACGGATGCCCTATCAGGAATATTCTTGAAGGAGTTCATGCAAGCCTTTTACAAAACAGGAACAATCCCAACAAGAACATATATATAGGCCCTTCCGCAACATTTGAAGAAAGCATAGACTTCGGAAAATCAAGCATCCAAGAATTGCCGTCAAGTATCAAGACACGCCATCTTTACATTCAGGGAACCCCTATCAAAAAACTCCCGGAGGATTTGTATGTTAATTATCTGAGTGTACAAGGCTGCTGTATCGACAATATCTCCACCTTGGAAGAGAAAGGAATACTCATCTTGCGTAGAGACCTTACGCAAGCTAATATGAATGAAATAATAAAAAAACGTCTGATAGCTCCTGACAGATTCTTCCCAAAGGAAGACCAAGATTTTATCATTGACTATTTTAATGTAACCTTCGACAAAAATTCAGAAGATTTTAAGGAATACGTAGATTATACATGGAAGCATGCCATAGAAAGTAACAAGGAGGCAAGAGATGCTACAGAGCTGTGTAAGGATGATGTAAAGGAAGAGTTTTATGATCTTATCAAAGGTGTCAGACGCTCTGAGAATAAGGATTTAGGATATTAACAATTTAAAAGATATACAATTATGGGAAGATGGAATAAAAACGAGAATGAGATGACCAAGGAGGCCATCAAGGAGAATGACCGCATTTTGAAGGTCATCGACGAGGTAAAGCAGAAAAGCCCGGAGTTCCGCCAGCACCTGTTCGGCAGGATGAAGGCTGACTGCAAGTATGCCATCCAGTGGGGTGATTTCAAGCAGATGTATATGATGGAGTCTGTCAAGGGGCAGATCGCCGTCATGCGTGCGCTGCACAACTCCCTGCCCGCCGGTACGCTTACCACTACCATGGCGGACATCGACACCCTCGAGAGCAGGCTCTATGCCGCCGAGAAGTTCAAGACTGAGAAGGATGCCGTGCCTAACCCCGGCGATAAGATGACGTTCCCTGCCAGGGATCTGGTATTCTACCCCGAGAAGGGAGGCACGGACTGTGCGGAGTTCTACGAGGTGGAGAATGTCAAAGGAGAGGTGTATGTCAACGGTGATGACGGCAGAAAGAGCATCCCCTTCGACCGGTTCACCTTCCAGGACCAGAAGCATGTAATGGACGAGCTGCGCCCGGAATTTGTAGAGACCTATCGTGACCGCAGTAATGAGGAGCAGCACCACATCCCGGTGCAAGATGAGAAAGCGAGGGAGAAACAGCTCATCAAGGATTTCGCTAATATTACCGGCTATGCCGTGGAAATGAAAGACGGCAAGCCTTTCATCAATGATCATGTCGAGATCAGCGGAGTATTTCTGGACGAGCTGCCTAAAGGACTTGTCATCAACGGTGACCTTATGATTAAGGATGCCGCCATCCGTCATGGCCTGCCCAAGGGCATGGTGGTGTACGGTGACATGAAATGGGATAATGTAGACATTCATGCCCCGCTTCCTGTTGACCTGTTTGTGGAAGGTAAGATAGAGGGTATCGATGAGCACGCTCTTAAATACTGGAAGTGCCGCCAGGAGGTGCAGAAGCAGTACGACCGTGTGGAGCAGCTGGGCAAGGATAACCCCAGGGCTGCGGAAATTTTGACCGACCACAAGAGATTCCCCTTCGTCCATGATCATCCCGTGATGAAGTTCGACCGCCCGGTTGTCCTCGACGGCGGGCATGAATATACGCATTTTGTGTTTGCCAAGGACAGTGACGGCACAGGTTCCATGCGTCTGCATGGTGCTAACGCCCCCACCGTACTCCGTCATATCAATACTTTCAAGGATGACGAAGTAGATATCATCCTCCATGAGCTGAACGATACCATCGACCAAGCCGAGTATTTGGGTAAAAAGAAGAAGCTTGTCGGTGACATCTTTAAACTGGAAGTTCTTAGGGATATGATGAAGCAGGAGCCGTGGATCAAGGACTATGCCTTACAGCCGCGCAAAACTCTCACCTTGGGTGAGAAGAATAAGATTGCCGATTGCTTCATCGGCAAGATGACCGCCCAAGGGCCGTTTTCCATCGACCACACCGTTTCGGAGGTGCTGAACTTCATCAGGTCGGAGATTATCGGCAACATCATCAAGGAGCGCGTGCGTGACGGCGGCACGAAGGCGTTCACCCCGGAGCAGTACGACACACTGGAGAAGGGCCTGCAGACCTACAACTCACCATTACTGGATATGAGCAAGCCCGAGAGCCGCGCGATGATCCTTAACAACCATTGGGAGAACTGCCAGAAGACGTTCGACAAGGAGCGTATTCCCGCCGAGTGGCGCGAGGATGCCAAGGCCGAGCTGGACGGCTTCGCGGGCGGCATACGGCGCGAGGGAGAGCAACTGAAGAGATAAGCAATATAATTACTAACAATTTAAAAGAATACAACTATGGATAAAGAACAGTCATTGATTGAGTTTTTGAACGATTACGTCAAAAAACACGGAGAGAATGCTTCTGCCGCCAAGGCAATAGCGTCTTTGCCTGATTTTATCAGGGAAAATATTACCGGCATCACACCGGAAAGTATCAAGAGAAGCTGGGGAAACCCAGAACATGTCATCGGTCGCGATGTTACACCTGTTACCCGTTTGAGTGAGTTACGTGGTACCGGAGATCTTCTCCGTCGCCCCTCACCGTTCATCGGTTATCTGAACAAGATGATTGAAGACAACAAAATCCGTACCGTCAAGGATTTACAGCAGATGCTTAAGAAGGGCGAAACCAACCTGATTGACTATCAGGAAAACCACGGTCAAGGATTACTCAAGAATGTGAGAAATCCTTTTGTTCCCGGAGGAGAACAGACAAAGTTCCGTCAGTATCCTGACGAACCGTTAAGCCCTCGCATCTCTGCTGTCAGGATGGAGTCGCACAGGCAGGAGGACAAGACGGGAACCCTTCACGTCACCATTGACGGAAAGGAGAGGATGTTCCTGATAGGAGACCATACCTTCGAGGGATATAAGAGCGGTGCCGTGCCCATCAATGTACTTGCTAATGTCTGCATGAAAGAATACGACAAACAGCAGACCATGCTCTCGTCCATGGCAGAGATGGAACTTGAGAGAGGACGTGACCAGTCACAAGGCCGCGGCCAGACAATGAGATAACCGACAGTAGAAACCTTTCAAAAGACGAAGCTATGGGAGCACTTAAAGGTATTCACATGATAGGCAAAGACCTTTCCGACTTCCTGAAGAATATCAGGACGGAGCAGGGCAACAATGCCGCTGCGACGATGGAGAAGCTGCTCAGGCAGGGTGCGGAGGGTATGCCGGACCTGGTAAAGAACGAGCATCTGTCGGCGAAGAGTGCCGTCCTCTGGTGGAGGAATATCGACGGCAGGAACTTCTACGTGCCTGTCACCCCGGTAGAGGAAGCCAGGGTGGCGGGCATGGTGACGGATGACGAGCGCCAAGAGTATTTCAAGGAGCTCATGAAGGAGAAGTCACCGCTGCAGCACCAGGCCATCGAGCGTCTGGAAGCCTGGCGGCGTGCGGACTATAATCTCCGCGAGATAGCAAGGACACCGTGGGACCGCCACGGCCAGCAGCGCGTCGCCCTCGATCCGAGAATGAAGGTCCACGACCTCGTCGGCAGCAACATGTATGCGGAGATCGACGGTCGTCAGTATAAGTTCAAGATCGACGGCAGGACAGCGGAGATGTACAACGACGGCAAGGTACAGCTGAACGCCATCGGCAACAAGGTGCTGGAGATCTTCGACCGCTCACCGCAAGGCCAGCAGCACCGCCAGCTCCATGAGCAGCAGGCGGACATCAATAATGCCGAAAAGCAGGGGTTACATATTTAACATCACAAATGGTATTATGGGCAAGGAAACAACGATAGAGAGAAAGCAGCTGGCTCCGGTCATCGCTGCATACATCAAGGAGTGCGCCGCGAAGATGGGCGACCAGAACGCCGTCGACGCCGCCATCAAGCATACCGACTGGGGAGGTCGTATTAATGGAAAATGGAAATGGTCGTCATCGGAGATCACCGTCGGCTATGACAAATACATCATCAAGGACCGCGAGGTGACGGACGAATATTTCCTTGACGTCATGAAGAACGCGCTCAAGGAAAGCCAGGTGAGGGGGAAGGTGTTTACAGAACCCTATTACCCCGGAAACTTCACCAAGGTCGACAGGTTCTCACGCCTGACGATATTCGCCCCTCCCTGTCAGGAGTTCGTGCGCCTGAGAAACCTGTTAAAGGTACATAGCGGGCGCACCCTCCCCGACGATGCCGTCTACGACGTCGCCGTCTGCGGCAAGCGGTCGTCATACAGCGACAGCGGCAGCTACAGGTATCTATGCTATAACCCAAAGAACTGCCAGCGCATCACCGACCTCATAGAGGCCGTCAGTGGCGGGAAGGACAAGCTACGGTTCACGGTCGAGGACTTCCTGGACCACGGCGACGAGGGCGACTACCGCAGCGCCATGTACCAAGAAAGAGAGTGGTACGGCTCGCGCGGCAGCAACCTGCACATCACCGTGACGGATAGCGGCGGCAAGGAGAAATTCAACGACGTATGCTCTTACAACTACTGCCCGCCGATCCCGGAACATCTGGCAGGCAGGAAGCCCACAGAGGACGAGGTGCTGCGCATTATGAAGGCATGTATCAAGGACACCTCCTTCCGGGAGTTCTCCGGAGACCAGAAGGAGGTACTGAAAGAGTTTTTCGGCACTCTTGACGCCGCCAAGGCATGGTTCCGCACTCATGAGGCGGAGTTCATGAAGCTCGACGTTCCGCAGCAGTGGATAGACGGCGTGCGTGACAGTCTGGACAGCATTTTTGACGGCAGACAGCGTAACATGATGCATATCAGGATTTGACATACTAATTTATTAATAATATTAAAACTATACAGCTATGGGAAGATGGAATAAAGAACAGGAGATTGCCGCTGTCCGCGACAGCATCAGGGAGACAGTGCTTAACGACGCTCCGAAATACGGCAACAAGGGCGTTTTGGTGCCCCTGCGCACGCCCGTGGCCACCGGCCACTACTACCAGCCGATGATACCGGTGAGCATCACCGGCGTCTATGTGGACTATGAGAAGCCGGAGCATGACAGGATGGTGGGTAACGACTTCTTCTGGGAGCACTATGACGGGCTGGCAGACACGGTGAAGTATGCCCGCAAGGCCCTGGAGCAGTTAAAAACACTGAAAGCCACCAACGGCATGGTGCAGGCCGCCGTCAGCGAACAGATGGAGAAAGAACCGCCGCAGCTGTCGGTCATCATCGCCAACGGCTGGCGCGTCGTCCCCATCGACGACAAGACGATGGACAGGCTGCTGGCAAAAAACAGCGATGATGTGTATAACAACGTGTACAACAGCGAGGGGCGCATAGAGATGGTGAATAACAAGGGCTTAGGACCGTACCTTTTCGAGAGCATCCTGCAGACCGCCCGCACGCTGGGAAACAGGAATATCGTCCTGCCGATGAACGACGGCAGGGCACATATCCTCTTCGACGGATCGCGCACCAACATCCCCAACCCCGAGGCGGCCATCAGCCTGCACAAAAACGGCGGTATAGAGGCGATGACGATGATAGCGAAGTACGTCGACAAGGACAGCACACTGTCCTACCCCGGCGACGGCTGGATAACACGACATCCCGTGGAGCTGACATTCTCCTCGAAAGATACGGCGAAGACGTTCATGGATGAGTATATCCACCGCCACGACACGGCACGCAATGCCGTGATAGCGAGAACGCAGAGCACACAGACGGCTTTCGACGACTACCAGCACCTCCATGTCAGCGCCTACCTGATGGAGTTCGGCGGCAGCATCAAGGAGACGCGCGAGAAGGTCGCCACCAAGCTGATGCAGTACTGCGAGGCGGACATGTCCGACAGCGTCGAGGACGGCTGGAAGGAGAACACGATGAAGGAGCTGCTGGCAATGGCCAGGGGCGAAGAGAGGGAGAGAGTAATAAGCAGGTAATAAACACTAAAGAAATAAAGCTATGTCAAAATTAAATGATTACACAGTTGAAAGTCCAGCAGAAAAGCCGGTAGACTACAAGGCTTTCATGGATGAATACCTTGCCGCCAGGGAGCAGTATAACAAGTCACACGACCCTGCGGACTACAAGGCAATGAATGACATTTATACCAAGTACGGCATACCGCAGGAGGAGCGCCGTGCGGTGAACACCATTGCCGTCATGCAGGGCAACGTCGCACACGAGGGAGGTCAGGAGGTGGCCAGAATCCCTGCCGCGGCATATCATGCAGCTGTTACCAGCGGTAACTTCAACGTCATTACAGGTACTCTGAAAAATTTTGCCAATGATGATTTGATCAACGAGCTTACTGGTAACAAGTATCCGGCATTGGGTGAGATCTTCAAGTCCGACAGGAAGAACAGCCTTGTCGCCATGTCCGCCTTCGGCTTGTTCAAGGACGGCGACGACTATGTGGTGAAGGTAAACCCCGAGAAGTTCCAACTGTACGACTACGAGACATTCTTCAAGAGCGATATCGAGGCCGTCACCGCCGGCAGCAAAGTAACTGTTCCAGACAGCCGTGACTTATCAGACATACGGGCCGCCGCCTCTGCCGGCGTCATGGCTCAGCTATCAGAGCCTGTCGCTCCGAGAGAAGATCAGCACCAGCAGCTTGGCGGCGCCAATTCCGACCGCAGCCGTCAGGACAGGAACATCACCGGCCTGAATGCCGGGAACTTGTATAACGAGCTGATGACGCAGGAAAGTAACGGCGAGCATCAGGAAGAGAATATCAACACGGGTATTGGAAGATAATTTAAGATCAGGATACTATGGGACGATGGAACGACAGCAAGGAGCCGAAGACGCTCCATGAGTTTAAAAGGAATTGTGACAGCTATTCGGTGGTGAACGAGCGTTACGAGCCGGCACATTACAAGGATGCCGGCGGCAACGGCTCATTCATGGGATTGGAAGGTATATATCTCTGCGACGCGGTCATTTATGACGGTGCAGGGAAGAAGGTAGGTGATGCCAAGGATCTGATGGATACCTACGGCATAAGAATGTCTCCCGTACAGTTCTACCAGACGGCACGCCAGATAATGGCATTTTGCAATAAAGAGTTTGGTACGAAGTACGACACTACCTTCAAGACCCCGGAATGGGTGCGTCCTACATTCTGCGACGTCACCAAGGATTATAACCGCAAGGGGTTCCCGGAGTATCTTGACATGAAATATCCGATAGAGATCAAGCCCTATGCCAAGGAGATGTGGAACAACCCGAACTGGGTTCATCGGGAGCCGCTATATTCCATGAGGGAATCCCGTTGGGGCGGCGTGTCATGGGGTGAGAAGCCTAAGTCCTATTTCATAGGGCTGGCAGAGGGCTTCAACGACTATGTCAGGAATGCCAAGGACATGCCGAAGGGCATGTACGACCATTACAACCTCTTTCTGATGAAGGACACCGAGGAGCAATTCGGACTGAAGCCGAAATACACCTTGAACGACATCTTGAATATCCTTAAAGCCCGTATCGGCGAGTCGTCAGCAAAGGCTTTTACACCTGAGCAGAAAGCTGTCATCAGGGATTTCTATTTCAGCAGCGTCACAAAGTACGATATCGGCAAGGCTCATCTTGACTCCTTCGCCAAGGATTTCCAGAAGATGGACGTGCCGAAGGAGTGGATCAGTGATGCACGCAGCGAGTTCCTTGACATCCTTAACGAGGAGGAGATGAAGATGAGGGAAAGAATCTTCCATTTCCATCAGCAGCCGTCAGAGGAAGTGCATAGCGGCCTGTCACGGTAGATTCTATTGTTTTATTAATTAATATTTTTTGAGTTATGACTACTATTGAAGAGAAGAAGAGCCCGTCCTGCAAGGGACAGCTCGACAAGAAGTTCTTAGTGTTGCTGGCAGTGGTCATCTGCTGCACGGTGATCAACATCATGTGTGTGTTCTCCGCACGCTGCAACTGCGCGGAGCGCGAGCGCTACCACCAGGAGATAGGAAGCCCGGTGACCGTCAAGGAGGTTCACGACACGTTATATATCGAGGTGACGAAGGAAGTGGTGCCTGACAGCGTGAAAGCTGAGGAGCCGGTGGTGCTCGACGAGAACGGGAATCCGATGCCGAAGACCATCCACGAGGAATAACGGGAGAATTTTTGAAGTGTTGTTTTCTAACTATTACCATTATGAAAGTTTGTATTGCAGAGAAGCCCAGCGTAGCAGGGGAGATAGCGAAGGTCCTCGGCGCAAGGAGCAAGAGAGACGGGTACTATGAGGGTAACGGATATCAGGTGACATGGACGTACGGCCACCTGTGCCAGCTGCTCCCGCCGGACGGGTACTACCCGGACTGGAAGGCATGGAAGATGGATGTGCTGCCGATGATACCGCCGCAGTACCGGGTGGAGGTGATAGCCGACGCGGGGGTGCGGAAACAGTTCAAGATCATCAAGGAGCTGTATAAGAAGGCGGATGAGATCATCAACTGCGGTGATGCCGGCCAGGAGGGCGAGCTGATACAGCGGTGGGTGATGGAACTGGCAGGGGTGAAATGCCCCGTCAAGCGCCTGTGGATCTCGTCGCTAACGGAAGAGGCCATCCGTGAGGGTTTCAGGAACCTGCAGCCCCAGAGCAAGTACGACACCCTGTATAAGGCGGGGCAGGCCCGTGCGGAGGGTGACTGGCTGTTAGGCATGAACGCCACACGCCTGTACACGCTAAAGTTCGGGGGACTCCACCAGGTGCTCTCCATCGGGCGCGTGCAGACGCCGACGCTGGCGATGATCGTCGAGCGCGACAGGGAGATAGAGAACTTCAAGCCGTCACCGTACTGGATGCTCATCACGAAGTACCGCGACGCCGTCTTCACCTGCGTCAAGGGGAAATTCGAGAAGAAGGGCGAGGCGCTGAGCTACCTCGAAGCGGCGAAGCGTAACAGACTGACGATACAGGATATCAAGGAGAAGCGCGGCAGCGAGGCACCGCCGCAGCTGTACGACCTCACAGCATTGCAGGTGGACTGCAACAGGAAGTACGGGATGAGTGCGGACAGCACGCTGAAGACCATCCAGAGCCTCTATGAGAAGAAGCTGACGACATATCCGCGAGTAGATACGAAGTTCCTGACGGATGACATCTACGCGAAGTGTCCGGAGATCATCGGGCATCTGGCAGGCATCAGCCCCTTCGCGGCACAGCTGACACACCGCCTGCCGCTTCCGAAGAGCCGTAAGGTGTTCGACAACAGCAAGGTGACGGATCACCATGCCATCATCCCCACGGGCGACACAGCGAACCTGTCCGGCATCAACGACTATGAGAAGAAGGTGTATGACCTGGTATGCCGCCGCTTCCTCGCGGTGTTCTTCCCCAACTGCGACTACAACCAGACGACGGTACTGGCAAAGGCCGGCGGCGTGGACTTCAAGGCCACGGGACGGACGATCATCAACGAGGGATGGAAAGCCGTCTATGCGAAGGTGCAGAAGGATGATGACGAGGATACCCAGGAGAAGGAACCGGGCGACAATGCCGTACTGCCGGTATTCCGCGTCGGGGAGAGCGGCCAGCATGTGCCGTCGCTCCAGGAGAAGATGACCACGCCGCCAGCCCGCTATAACGAGGCATCGCTGCTACAGTCCATGGAGACAGCAGGCAAGTTCGTGGATGACGAGTCACTGCGCGAGGCGATGAAGGAGAACGGCATCGGACGTCCTTCCAGCCGCGCAGGCATCATCGAGACGCTGCTGAAACGCAAGTATATCGTGCGCGATAAGAAAAAGCTGATATCGACACAGACGGGCCGCGACCTGTTAGACATTATCCATGTGAAGATGCTCAAGAGCCCGGAGCTGACGGGTGTATGGGAGAAGAAGCTGCGCGACATCGAGAAAGGGACGTTTACGCTGGAATACTTCATGGATGAGCTGCAGGCACAGCTGGTCAGCATCATCAAGGAGGTGAAGGCCGACAGCAGCGGCAGGCGCGTAGCGGCACAGCATGAGACAGCCACATCCGGCAAGGGCGTGAAGGGCAAGAGCCGTGCGAAGCGTGTCGTGCCAGTGTATTCCAACAAGACCGCCAAGGAGGGGGAGAAATGCCCCATCTGCGGGAAAGGTATCGTCAGGAAGGGGCCGTACGGGCTGTACTGCAGCGAGTACAAGACGACCGGGTGCAGGCTGAAGAATAAGTAATCATAAAATATAAAATAAAATCTATGAAGAAAGACAGTAATTTCAAATGGCATTTTGCTATTAAGAACGGCGGTCGCGACGACGGACCCAACGATGCTATGGGTGATCATTTTAAAAAAGCACCTTATGAGGCGTTTGTACGTGAAGCTATACAAAACTCACTTGACGCCAAAGATACATCATGTAACCAACCTGTAAATGTAGTAATTAAAGTCGGAGCCTTCACAGACAAGGAATATGAGAAATTCTTTGAAATTAGGAGGCATATAAAAGCTTGCGAACAAACATGGAAAAATTCAAAAGGTTCTGCAAAATTCCGTGCAATGGATGATTTTATGACACTAAGAAAAGGTGTCCTTGACTATCTTGTCTATGAAGACTATAATACAACAGGCATGGAGTATAAGAAAGACGACATGGAATGTGGGTTTTACGCTTTTACAAAAAGTGGAGGAAACTCCGTCAAGGAAAAGGAGTCTTCAGGTGGCAGTTACGGATATGGAAAAGCAGCACTTATAAACCTCTCTAAAATCCGTACAATATTAGTTTCTACCACGACACCTAACAACAAGTGTTTTTTTGCAGGAATAGCAGCTCTCTCAACTCATAATTTTGAAAGTAAAAGGGTGGAGTCGCTGGGATACTATACTGACCAGTCTTTTAAATCAGAAGAACCAGTTTGTATATCCAGAGACATCCCGGAAAAATTCAGAAGAGAGAAACCCGGTACATCATTTTACATTACTGGTGTTGATATATCAGACAGCAAAGGAACTAAGAAGGAAATTATAGAAGCTGTTATAAGGCATTTCTGGCTGGCAATTTATAGAAACGAACTGACCGTTACAATTGATGTTGAAAAAGACCTCTTTGGTGATATGCTCTTAATAAACAAGGACAATCTATATAAATTCACAGAGAGGACGTTCCGTCAGTATGATAATGAACAAAACCGGCATAAGACTCCAATTCCTTTCCTGAATGCTGTTATTTATTCAAATAGAGATAACCAGCACAAGCTGTTTGAAGAAGAAATACCCTATCTTGGCAAGGTTTGTTTCTACCTCTACAAGACAAATACAGGTTCTGATTGTATCCTTAACTTCCGTTCCCAGCACATGCTGATATGTACTGAAAAAAGGAACACCAGTTATGGGTATTTCGGAGTCTTTATTTGCGAGGATGAACAAGGAAGTGCATTCCTCAAAGATTCTGAAAACCCATCTCATGACCAATGGGATTATAAAAATGCCGATATAGATAGAAGAGAAAACGTTCGTCGGGCATTAGACGAAAGAAACAAGTTCATTACCGAATGTATTAATAAAACCTTCACTGATATCGGCGACGAAGGTTTGGAGGTTGGCGATCTTGAAAGATATCTCTCTATACCAGCCTACGGAGAAGAAAACGACCTGCGAAGTATTCTCCGCCAAAACAAAGGAAACCAGCCCGCTGAAGAAATATTCCCTACAATCAGCATGTGTTCAAATGTGTCATACGACTATCACCCCATAGACATGGGAGGGATGACTATAAGAGGGAAACAACGTCCATCAGAAACTTATGAAGATGGAGAAGCACAACCTTCCGAGAATAATACACTGCCAAAGAAAGACTCGCAAAATATTACCGAAACCTCTGACATGGAATCAGAATCGAAGAGAAACGACGAATCATCCACCGCCGCGAAGCGCAAGAATATTCCCAACGGTGGAGAACCACAAAAACTCGAAGAATTAGCGCAAGGGGAAAAAATATCAAATATGAAACATCTGATGGTCAATTATAGGGTTTTTGTCAGCCTTAGCAGTGGAGTATTAGAACATGTAATTGTTATAAACAGTAATAAAAATACATCAAAGGCATTTATCAAAATAGTCACCACTGGCGACGAATGGAATGAAGACCTTCCTATCGAATATTCAAACAACGGAAATTTTTCCGAGAACAAACTCGACAACATAACACTCGTCAAGGGGAAAAATTTTATAAGGGTTAGATTTACAGATAATTTACGACACTCAATAAAAATAAGAGCTTATGAATACGAATAAGAACAACTATGTTTACCCCGTTTTAGGATTTGGTGATGACATACTACCAAGTTTAACGAACGAAAATATGAAATGTGAGGTTATCCTTAACGGAGACCGTTACGATTTTCGTGTGGAGATGATTTGTAATAATACGGATATTATAAATCTTGTAGAGAAAGGATTTGCAGAATATTCGTGTGAAATATCATGTCCTCGTACTTTCTTGCGGCAATCCTTCTCAGGATCTTCCTCAATACTATTATTTTCCTTGAAAGTAGAAGATGTTTACGAACGAATAGATGCCTATGCGCGGATTACAGTTATCAAAGACATACCTGAATACAGGAACAGTCACCAAAACGAAGACTACTGCAATGAATCATTTCATCTTGAACCAGGAGATACGTTAGCCGACTTTGGCAGCTTTCAAATTTTCTGCGGAATCAAGTACGACGTAATGTATAGTGCAGGATCCTTTATTAAGATATTCAAGCAAAACAGCCTTGATTTCCCTTTCTGCGATATAGACAACGATTATATAAAGATTAATCTTCCGGAAAGAATGCACAGGGATTTCTGCAGGCTCCGCAACAATAAGGAGTTTAATGAAATTTTCCATGCTTCATTCGTGGTATTCTTTCTTGCCAAAGCATTGTCCAGTTACGAAGAAGAAAAGCATGGCAACTTTCAATGGGCTAACGCCATTAAATTTAGAATTGGCAAAGAACCTAATTTATCAAAATATGATATAGCAAATCACGCCACCGCTTTCGACCTCGCTCAAGAACTTCTCGCCAATCCCTTCAAAAGAATGATAGAAAACACTAAAAAACAATAGATTATGGCACTTCAGAAAATATTCAGAAAACAATACGTGGAAGAATTGCGTAGCAAAATCTCCCCTGAAAACTATGCAAAAGACATTTTTGACTATGACCCCTCACAGTCAGTATCCCTTTATCAGGTTCCACATCCAGAAAGTTTATTGGAAGATCTGATACCAAACCCTATGGAAGACTTTAGTTCGGCTAAAGAGATTTACGAAGCATATAAGGGAATCCCCCCAATTGTGGCTCAACTTGACGATTTTTGGGCATATTTATCCCATGTAGACCTATTTCCTTACGTCAAGAATCGCTGGCCGGACATTCAGAATAATCAAAACCCCGTTGAATATATCAGGAATCATTGGTTTATAAGTAATAAACACATGAACGGATGTATCGCCGGCATGTGGTGGAGTATCAAACTCACCGTGGATGACACCAGAAGCAACCCATATGAACTTTCTGAAATACTTTTCAAAAGCAAATCCTTGCGTGAGTCGGGGTTATTAAGAATAAGAGAAGCTGCCATTGGTATCCTTGAATTTTTTATGGAACATAAGGATCTGATGGAAACATCGTTCGACAAAAAAGTAAGAACATGTATTAGATTCTTCAATATTATTGGAGGAACCAAAAATATATCAATCTTGAAAAGGGATTATTATAAAGATACTCTCGAAAAAAATATATCGATATTTTGTAAAGAATCCAACTTATTCGATAAAACAGAGTAAAATAGTATAAAAGTAGACTTTATAATTTAACAACAGACGGCTATGAAAGAGAGTATAGACCCGAAGAGGCTGATCGGCAGCGTGCTAAGAGACAACGTCACCGGCGAGAAATTCAAGGTCATGTCGGTGGACGGTGAAGGTGAGTATGCATCGGTGAACCTCCTCCACCTCAAATACGGTCTCATGTATCACAACTACTATTCAAACCTGAAGGACTTGGAGGTGGCAGAGCCTGGCAGCAGGCTCCTGGCCCCCAACGGGAAGCCGAGCAACCTGACACCGGAGCTGTGGGAGTACGTGCGTACCCCGCAGTTCAGGGCGTGGTTCGGGGATTGGGGGAAATCCACCGACATAGCAGCCATGCCCGCCTGGCTCGCCTCCTATTATAAATCCCATCCGTCCGAATTGTCTTCAGTGACAAATTCATCGAAAATTTTAGACGAGAACGGGGAACCGATGGTAGTATACCACGGGACTGACCGGAAATTCGACGAGTTCATAGGTACGAAACGCGGCATCTGGTTTGCAGACAGCGACAGCCGTGCCAAGGGCTATGCGGCGGCAAAGGGCGGCGACATCGTCATCCCGGTGTTCCTGAACATCAGGAAGCCGGCATACAGCGAATATCCCAACTCTGAAAAGGATGACTGGCGACGGTTCAACGAGCTGGGATATGACGGACGGATCGTGGATGACAAAGGACATATCTTCAATGCCGTGGCACTTGGTGACAGTCAGGTGCTCCGGGTGGAAAAGGTTATCGAAGATATACGGAAGGAGAAAGATGCACTCACCACCGCCATCAAGGAGCGTATCACCGACAGCACCAGCCGAGAGTTCACGCCGCGTCAGAAGGCATTAATAGTGTCGTACCTGCAAGACCGTGGAAACTACGGCCTTGTAGGACTGGAAAGGATATACGAGACAGCCTGCAAGGATGATGCAGTGAAAGCCTGCTGCAAGGAATGGAAGGATCAGGCATGGGAGGATATTGTGGAGATTTACGGCCATCCCGAGAAATTCGAGGAGATTTTGGCAGAAGCCAGCAAGGATGCTGGCTATAAAGGACCGAAGTATTAACACTGGAAAAAGATAATGACATGACAGAAGAAAATACAACAAACGCCATGCCTGATGATGTCTTCCGGGAGATTGCCCGTAAGGAGCATCCGGAGTATGACAGCAGGAAGCAGGAGATATTCATCTCCGGGTTCGCCGACGGCTACCACCAGGCGGAGAAAGATCCCGTAAGGCAGAGTCTCACCAGCTCAGCCTTAGAGAAGCTGGCGGCATACGATAACGACGGACAGGCCACCTTTGTCGAGGGTTTTCTCCGTGGCTTCCAGCAAAAAATTGCTGAAGCGGAGAAAAATACGCTCCAGAGTGAAAAAAATCCCGGAAAAATTTCCGTTTCTCAAGAAAATTTTGTATCTTTGCACAGAGATAATGTAAAAACAGATTCATATGGTACAGAAGATCACAGAAGAGCAGCAGAGAATGCTGCAGCAGACCACGCTCCAGTGCGGCAGGAACGCCTGGGAGTACACGCTTACATGGCCCAAGGACGACCAACACTGGATTGCCGCTGGGATACTCTCGTGTATGAAGAAGGGCTACAGCCTGAACCGGCTGACCGTCAACTGGGAGGCCCGCTCGCTGCGATACGCAGGGAGTCCGACCGCCTGATAGCCGTCGCCAAGGAGGTAGGAGACTACATCCCCTCCACCGTCTGGGAGACCTTCGGAATAAGGAATACCGCCCCGAGCGGTGAGAGCGTCGTATTTCTCGACGATAAAAACGACCGCGTCGTCAAGTTCAAGGATCCCTTTGCCTTCGCCTATATCAAGGAAAACAACCCCTACAACGCTCTCTACGAGCACCACATCCACAACTTTTTCTTCGGCAATGCTGCCTACAGGTTCCTCGGCGTCAGCCAGGATCCGGTAAGCGGCGGCGTGCGCCTTGCCTTCGAGCAGCCGTTCATCCTGTCTTCCAAAAAACCGACTGAAGAGGAGATAGAGAAATGGTTCAATAAAAGAGGCTTTAAGATTGACCCGCGCCACCTGTTCTTCACCGACGGCTACGTGTCGTTCACCGACGTCTGGAATGACAACTGCATCAAGGATCTGGAAGGCAATTTGCACTTCATCGACCCGGTCATCAAGTTCGACAGGGAGCCGAAGGAGGTGCTTTCACACTATATCGGGAGGATGCAGGCCGTCAACGAACGCCTCGACAGGGCAGGCATCGCCGTGGGCAGCCGTTTCAGGATCGACCACCTGTGCAGCGACAGCGACCGTGAGGTGGTCGCCATCGACTACGGTAGCGAGACGGTGACGCTCCGGGAGTACAACACGTCGGCATACCATGACGGCAAGCCTTTTGAATGGTCCGTCAAAGGACTGTTGGGCGAGATCAAGTACTGGAACGCCTACCGCTGGGTGCAGATTGACGACCATCGGAATGATATCGTCATCCCCGAGGCCCGCAGGGCTTTGGTGACACGTGCCAATGACCCGTCACCTGCCGCCCGCTTCACCGATGAACAGATAAAGGCTATCGACCGCTACTGCACGCTCTATTCCGACGAGACACCGAAGAGAGAAGTGCTGCAGTCACTCTTCAACGGGGTCCAAAAGGATCTTAAAGCGGGGAATATCTTCCCGGAATGGATAGAGGGCATGCACGAGGAACTGATGGAATATGCCGATGGGCACAGGAGAGAGGAAAACGGATTAAAATTAGCTTAGAAGGAGGAATGACTATGAAGGAAAACGAGAACATCAACAAGGTTGCTGAGGAGCAGCAGGGATCAAAAACGGACTATAAGGATTTCTTCGAAGAATACCGCGCTGCCCGACAGATATATAACCAGTCGTATTCTGAAGAGAACTATAGAGCCATGGGGAAAGTATTTGACAAGTATGGAATCCCATTGGAAGAACGCCTCGCCGTGAACACACTAAGTGCCATGCAGGAGAACACTGCACACAGCGGCGGGGAAGAGATATGCCGTCTCCCGGCACAATATCTTGAAAAGAGTCTTAGTGCAGGCCGGTGGAATGAAATAATTAACATATTAAAAAGCAATGCCGATGCCGTTGAGATTAATGAGCTTACCGCTGGCCGATACCCAATGTTGGGCGAAATCTTCAAGTCCGACAGGAACAATATCTTGACCGCATCGCCAGCCATCTGAAGAATATGAAGATGACGGGCAAGGAGATTGATGACAAAACACTTCTCGGCGTTGACCTGCAGCGCGGTACGGAACTGTTCGGACTCAGGGAATTTTCCCCTGAGTTACAAACGGACATCCTTATTAGTATGGCGTACCTGCGTAGTGAAGCATTTCAAGACAGACTCAGAACATCATTAGGATATGAGAAGGGCGAGGCGATGACCGAAGAGCATCAAAAAATACTTGATAACATATCACAGCAAGCCCGCAAAGCATACAAAACACTAAGCTTCGAGCGTATCGATGGGATATGGGACGACCATCTGGAAGACACCATCAATGGGTATGTGGCTCACCTCTCAGAAGAAAAGCAGTCTTCCATACCACTTATACGACACAGTCATACGGCAGCTCATGAGATAGCGCACACCATTTACAAACCCTATGACGGCACCGGCCTCGATCCCGGAGCCATAGAAAACGATAAGACCAGCTTTTATGGCAAAGAAGACAGTCCATATAACAAGATAACTGCCAGCAAATCCGATCCTGTCAAGGCGGCACAATTCTATCAGAAAGTCATCTCTGCCCCAGAGATATACGAAAATACCACACGCTTTGAGCAGGAAAACGTAGGAAGGATGGTTGATTTGGTCAAAGGTGGTGACACCTCCGTCATAGGGCCTTATCTGCAACACGATGAAATCGGCTATGAGCGTGCCGCCGATGTCCATGCTGCGCGTATGGAGATGCTGCACAGGGGCATCTACAACCCCTTCAGCGGCGAGCCGCTGACGGAGCAGCATATCCGCCAGCTATACAAGGCGAATCCCGACAACCGCATCTTCAACTACTGGAACACCAAGGAGGCGGCATTCTTCCTGCGGAACATCGCACAGGCCGCCCCAGGGAAAGAAGCCAGCGACGACCTCAGAACGCTGGCCAGCCAGAGTATCCAGCAGCAGCTGGCGGAGGTGCCGGAGAAACGACCGTCACTGGCGGGCGAAGGGCAGGGTGTCACCCCGCCGCCGATAACAGTCAAGGACGGCTCCGACCTGGTGGCAGCGGCCTATGAGCAGCGCATGGAGGAGATGAGGGATGAGGTGTCACAGGACAGGGGATTGAGAGTGTAACAAAGAAGTCTAACTAACATTTTGAGAATATTCAGATAAAGATGTAACATAAATTTTAGATATTATGAAAAAAATGAGTAAAGTTATTATTGCATGTGCCATCATTACGGCACTCGTAGGATGCCAGGGGCCGACAGGGAAGCTGCATGATTCGGTAGGAACCGACAAGACGCTGACGGACGAGAGCGTTATCAATGACATGGTGGATATCGACGAGATCGGCACGATAGAGACCGTCGTTGAAAATCCCAAGTTTATGGATGCTGAGGGCGACACCGCCTGGCGGCGTGTCAACGACAAGATGATACGCGTGAAGATCGGAAAGAAATACTATCTGAGAAAAGAGACCAAGGAAGGTGCGGTGACGGATATTACGTACAGGTATGACTAAAAGAGGTTAGGACTATGAAACAATTATTGATATTTTTTATTTCCTTGTGGTGCATGGGTATGCACGCAGAAGAAGGGAAGGGAACTATAGAGATTGGTGACGTACTATGTGAGGACGGAAGCATTATGTCACTCATAGACTATATCGGAGAGAAGGATGCCGTGGCAGCAGGAGTGGTGTTTAGGGTGCAGTCGAACGGTGGAATAGGATTTACTGTCTTACCAGACACCCCACAGCCAACGAGGGGCACGGATTCAGGTACGTCATATACCGTCTGGGCCGTGCTGCTTGAGGAATTTAATGATGTAGCTTTCAGCAACAGCCTTGGCAGATACCTTGGCACAGACCGCAGCCTGACAACCCTGAATGGCTATGAGAATACGCAGATCCTATACCAGAACGGATCCCCGATGGCAGAGAAAGTTATCAATGAAAGCATATTCGGCAGTCAGGCATTCATCCCGTCGGCATACGAATATATACAGATATACAACAAGCTCCGCGATATTAATAACTCCATCAGGATACTGAAAGCCCTGCACCCGGAAAGGCTGGAATGGCAGGATTTCCACACCGATGAAGAGTCTGGACTATATTTTTACTGGACGAGCACGGAAAGCGACTACGACCCAACCAGACAGGCATGGGTGTATAATATGAAGGACGGCGCCTTGAACAGCACCCCGAAAACCTTCGTCCTGCGCTGTCGTGCCGCCATCAAGCTAAAGGTAGGAGGGAATGATGATACGAGTCATGTCGGCATCATTGAGAACTCCGGGGATGGAACGACGATATTCTATGACCTTCGCGGAAATATCGTCAATGGCAGCTATCGCGGTATTGTTATCGTCCGTTGTCAGGATGGAAAATACAGGAAGACAATAAGGAAATAAAGATTAAAAGCTATGAAAAAGATTTTGATTATCATACTGTTGGCTGCTGCAGGAATGATGGCATACAACACCAATCCGGACAAGGAGGACCATATCATCGCCATCGACACCGGCATGATGGAAATCATCGATGAGGAGGTGGATACCGCCTTCCGCGAGATTGCCAAGATCATCATACCCACCATCGTCGAGAAAGACGTATATCCAAGACTCGAATATTCCGACTACTGGATCCTTAGCATGGTGAAGCTGCACCATACCGACGGGAAGACATACCCGCTGTCGGTAGGTGCCTGCGGGTATGTGCATTTCTTCAAGCAGCAGGTGGCGAAAGCCGTCAGAAACAACATCAAGGGGGATGTGGTGAAGAATGATGCGGACAAGGAGAAGATGAGGGAGTTTATACGTAATGTCATTCCGTGAGAGGATGTAGAAAAGAATTATTTAGTATTAATTTAAAAATATAGGAGAATAAACTATGAAAAAAATCATTATACTTATAATGGCTTGTATGATAACAAATTACTGTATAGCCCAAAATAACAATAAAGAAAATATAAGAGAACAGATAAAAACTGCAGCAGACACTCTCTCTGTAGAACAAAAGGATATAGCCTTCTTTCTACTTGAGGAAGCTGTTCTTGCTGGTGTGGATTCTATCATAAATGAAGGAAGATATCTTCAGGCTTTAGAATTAATGGATTCTATACAAGTTAATTGGAAATACCTAACTGGCAGGGAACCCTCTCCGAGTATATATCTTAAAAAAGGAATTATCTTAATGCGCCTTGAAGAATGGAAAGAATTAATAAAAACCACAAAAGAATGTATTTCTATTCATAAAGAAACTATTAGCAATGGATCAGCAGCTATTATATACAGCATGCAAGGTACAGCGTATGTAAACACTGAAGAATATAGAGAAGCTATTCATTCATACGAGGAAGGTATTTCTTATTTTAACAAAACAGGAGATATTGGTGGGCAAGGTAATATGCTATGTAATATGGGGCGGTGTTATTCTAAAATAAACAAATTCACTATGGCATCTTCATTTTATGAAAAAGGTATTATAAAATACCTTGAATACTTTAAAACAACGCGATCTACATTGTTACAAAAAAGCATTATCGTAAAAGACCAGAGAAAAAAAATAGATCTTCCGGTTTTTGCAGAGCATCTGTTTAGTCTGGCGGTTTTTGAACAAGATTACGGAAGTAGGGTTAATTCCAGAGAATATTTACTAATGTCAGCTCATTGCGGTAACACAGCAGCAAAAAGCGAATACCAACGTATTTATGGAAATAGATAAACAAATAACAAAGGAGTTATATTATGAGAAATTTATTAATATTTTTAACAGGGTTATTAATCGGAGGGTGTATAGGAGGGTGTATAGGGATCTCTTTATGCCAAACAGATGAAGCACCACAAAATATAACTGACGGTATTATTCTCTCCACCTACTCCTCCGCTCCTGTAAATGGTAAATCATACAAGGTTTTCCAGGCATTACAGGAAAGTTATGCTTTAGCAAACACCTTATCAGATTCCAAATATAAATGGTATCATGGAACCACCGTATTGTTACATAAAAAAGGAAAGTTTTTCTATGACGACGAAATAGTAGACGTTTTAAAGGGAGAGGAGGATCGACAAATAGGAGTATATAGATATTATACCACCAACGATCGGTTGAAAACTGTCCCTGTAATTCAAATTTTCGAGAATAAATAAAAAAAATAGAGCTTATGAAGAAATTACTTTTATTATCAGTACTATTCGCCTTGAACGGCGCACCAGTGAACGCTCAGGAAGCGGACACACTAAAGGTTTATGATGTCGTTGAAAGAATGCCGTCCTTCCCCGGAGGACAGGCAGCACTTTTCCAGTACATACATTCAAATTTGAATCACGACCTGGCAAAAGATTATGGAGAACGGATCATTATGACATTCACCGTGGAAAAAGACGGTACACTGTCAGACATAAAATCTGCACAATACTGTGACTGTAATGACGAAGAAGAATATTACAAGAATCTCATCAGGGAAGCCAAACGAGTATTACAGTCCATGCCCCGCTGGAAACCCGGACGGCAGAACTGCCGGCCTGTACGGGTAAAATATACCCTCCCTGT
>JAEEGL014595658.1_pt1 | contig 39165 bp, 34 predicted proteins | sample 9134231 | NCBI WGS metagenome assembly JAEEGL01 (sample SAMN16246548, study PRJNA631951) | gut metagenome | biome: gut microbiome; feature: rumen; material: fiber-attached | host: Bos | place: Iran: Karaj | collected 2018-10 | reverse complement strand
TCTACTTATTTTCTTCATATATCTCTTCCTCATCTACTTCAGTTTCAAATTTAGTTTCTTTCTTAGGTCTTAATTCATCTATTAACATCATTCTAACTTCATCTATTGTTAAGTTATAGAATAATTCTCCCTTAATAGCTATTGAAATTCTACCTGTTTCTTCTGAAACTATTAAAGAAAGACAATCTGTCTCTTCACTTATTCCTAAGGCTGCACGGTGTCTTGTACCTAATCTCTTATTAATTCTTGAACTAGAACTTGTAGGGAATACAGCACCAGCACAACTAATTCTATCTCCTTCGATAATTACTCCACCATCATGCATTGGATTATTTGGAAAGAAAAGAGCAACCAAAAGATCACTAGTTAAATCGGCATATATTGGTTTAGCTTTTTCAATATAATCTCTTAAACTAACATCTCTTTCAAGAACAATTAATGCTCCTATTTTTTCTTTTCTTAAATAGTCCATTGCTTGTACTATTTCATATACTAATTTTTCTCTTTCATCTACTGATAATACTTTGTGTCTACCTAGTAATTGGCTTCTACCTAGATCTTCTAGAACCGATCTAATTTCTGGTTGAAAGATTATTATTATTGCTAAAGGTCCCCACATGATTACATATTCTAGTAGTAAACCAACAGTTACAAAGTTTAAATAGTCACTTAGTAATTTTAATACAAATATTATTACAACTCCCTTAAATATAAGAGTTAATTTAACATTATTCTTAATGTTCTTTAAAATATAATAATACATTAGCCATACAAGTAATATATCAATAGTCTTATTTAAAATAGAAAGTATTGAATCTAATGTTATTGCCATAAATCCTCCTTGTTATTTTTTCTCGTCTACTTGTTTACCATCAGCACCAATGACTAACGTTTGAGGTGCTTCTTCTTTTTTAGTTAAATTTTTTTCCGGTTCAGTTGGTGTTTCTCCTTCATGTAATTCTTCTTCAGTCATAACATCTAATACTTGTTTAGATGCTCTAGCAGCTTCTTCAGCTACTTTACCTGACTCGATATCTAATCTACGTTTTTCCATCAAATCAGCATTAATAATTGCTCTTTTTCTATCTCCTACTACTCCAAGTAAAACAAATTGAAAAAATACGCACATTAATACCCATAAAATGTACCATATTCCGCTCATGTCTCTAAAAAATGCTATTATGAACATACAACCACCTTCTCTATCATTTTAATATTACCATTTTATCATTCTTTTTACAATAAAGGAAAAAGTATAAATCAAAAAAAAGTATTATTATTGTAAATTTATTTATCTTTCTCTGTCAATAGTTCATGCATTAATTCTTCTTCACTATTTAGGTCAAAATCTTCAATTCTATCGACTCTACATTTTTCTGCTAATATTATTGCTTTAACTTTTTCTACTGCTTCATCTAAAGTATCATTAATAACTACATAGTTATACTTAGTTACTTCATTTATTTCTTGATAAGCATCTTTAAACCTAGTTATAACTTTATCTATAGTTTCTGTATTTCTTCTAATTAATCTATTTTTTAGTTCTCTCATACTCGGAGGCATTATAAATATAAAGATACCTTCTTTATATTTTTCTTTTACTTTTAATGCTCCTTGAATATCTATTTCTAAAATAATATCTTTTCCATTTTCTAAACTTTTTAATACTTTATCTTTTGGAGTACCATAATAATTATCTCCATGAACATTGGCATATTCTAAGAAATTTCCTTTTTTTATTTGTTTTGCAAATTCTTGTTTAGTTACAAAATAATAATCTTTACCTTCAACTTCTCCTTCTCTTTTAGGTCTGGTAGTCATAGATATAGATAGGTTTAAATTAGTATTCTTTATTAATTCATTTACTATTGTACCCTTTCCTGCTCCTGAAGGACCAGAGATGATAATTAAAGATCCTGCTTTCTTTTCTTTTACCATAATATCTCCATTCGTTATTACCATATTATAACAAATTATTCTAGAAAAATAAAAGGGAGATTAACCTCCCTTATTATAAATAATTTTGATTATTTTGATTATTTTGGTTGTTTTGATTATTTTGCTTTTTAGGTTGTTGATTATTCTTTGGTGGCATAGGTGGCATTGGAGCCATTGGTTTATTAGCTATTCCTTCAAATGCTCTTAATACTTCAATAGGTAAAGCAAAAATAATTGTGTTAGATTGATCACTTGAAACATCATTGATTGTTGATAAAGTTCTTAAATGTAACGCGCCAGGAACTTTAGCCATATTTTCAGCAGCTCTAGTTAAATTTTCAGAAGCTTCAACTTCTCCTTTTGCTTTTGTAATAACAGCAAGTTTTTCTCTTTCTGCTTCAGCAGCTTTAGCAATAACTCTTTGCATTTCTTCTGGAAGAGATACATCTTTTAATTCAACATTTTCAACTTTGATTCCCCAAGGATCACTTAATTCATCTATAATTCTACAAATTTCTGTAGATATTTTATCTCTTTGTCCTAATAATTCATCTAAAGTAACTGCTCCTACAGCATTTCTCATTGTTGTTTGAGCTAATTGACTAATAGCATAGAAATAATTTTCTACAGCGATAATAGCTTTAGATGCATCAAAGATTTTGTAATATAAAACGGCATTGATTTTAATTGATACGTTATCTTTAGTAATTGCATCTTGAGCAGGTACATCGACTGCTTTAGTACGAATATCGATTTTCTTATATGATTGGAAAATAGGTATAATTATATGCCATCCTGGCTCTAAACTACATTTATATTTTCCTCTACTAAATTTGATTCCTCTTTCATATTCTTTAATTTCGATAATAGACGATAAAATTACAATTAGTAATACTACTCCTGCAGGTATTAAAATATACTCCATAATTCCTCCTTATTTTAATTCATTATTAATTAATTTCTTATATTCTTCAACACCAGGTTGGTCAAATGGATTTACTTCTAGTAGTAATGCACCTGTTATCGCAGCAATTATAAAGAAATGAATTAATTCACCCATGGATGTTTCATTTTTTTCATCAATATTGATTATTCCACTTGGTGTATGTCCTTTAAGATGGGCTTCTGCTACCATATTTAAAGCTATACGATTTAAACTATTTAATTCTATATCATATTTTTCTAGTTTAATTGTATATTCTTTTTCAATACCAATAACAGTTTCAAAGACAACATCTTTTCCATCTTGTAGGAATTGTCCTAGAGAATGTAAATCTCTAGTATTAACACAACTAGTTGGATAGATACCTTTTCCATCTTTTCCTTGAGTTTCTCCAAATAGTTGTTTTAACCATTCAGTAAAGTAATATAGTTTACTATTATAAACAACATAATTTTCAACTAGTTTACCTTTTTTATATAGGATATCTCTTATAATTGCATATTCAAGAGCTCTATCAACTCTATTAAAGTCATCTTTAGCTCCTTCTAATACTTTAGCAATATTTACTCCCGCAACAGATGCAGGTAGTAATCCAACTGGTGATAGAACTGAAAATCTTCCACCAATGTTATCTGGTACAGTAAATGAAATATATCCTTTATCATTTACTATTTTTCTAAGTTCTCCTTTTTCTTTATCAGTAGTTACAATAATTCTATTTTTTAAATTTTCTTCAGAATACTTTTCTTTCATAAAATTCATAATTAAAGAAAAGGCTACTGATGGTTCTAAAGTTCCACCAGACTTAGAAATTACATTAACAATTACTTCTTTATCTTTAATGTATTCTAATGTTTCATGATATTCTTCAGCACATAAGTTTGTACCTAGAAATATTATTTCTGGTTTTTTACGGTTATACATAGGAGCTAAAGCTTCGATTAAAGCTTTTGCCCCCATATATGAACCACCAATTCCTATTACTAGAAACACATCACAATTTTCTTTGATAAAGTCACTAATGTTAACTATTTTAATTAATTCTTCTTTAGAAATATAACTATTTAATTTATTCCAGTATGATAAATCACCTGTTATAAATCTTTCTTTAATAGTTTTGGCTCTCTCTAAATATTCAATCTTATCTTCTTTTTTAACAAATTTACTTATATATTTGTGAAAATCAGAATTTATCATTTAGCGCCTCCTTATATTAACTATTATAGCATGGAATCTCTTGTCTTTCTTTAAAGTTATATAATCTTTTTTAGTTTTTTCTCCATCAACGACAATCTCATTGTTGTCTGTGAAGTTAATTTTTATTTTATATAGTGTTCCATAATATCTATAGTCTACTTCAAAGCTAGTCCAATCACTAGGTACACTTGGTTCAAATCTTAAAGTATTTCCAGACTTTTTGATTCCTAATATTTCAGTAATACCAATGTTATAGAACCATCCAGCGCTACCTGTATACCAAGTCCAACCTCCACGAGCTTTATGATCATTATTACTATAGATATCAGCAGCAATTACATATGGTTCAACTTTATATACATCTTCTTCTTTCTTAGTTTTACTTCTATTGATTGGGTTAATCATTTCATAATATTCATATGCTTTATCATTCATATGTAATTTAATCAAAGCCATAATATACCAAGAAACTGCATGTGTATATTGTCCACCATTTTCTCTGATACCTTTTGGATAATCCATTATGTATCCTGGATTATCTCTAGATTTATCAAATGCTGGTGTTAATAGTTTAACAATCTTAAGATCTCTATCTACTAAGAATTCTTCAACACTATTAATTACTTGATCTACATATTCTTTAGGAACTACTTCTGATAGAATTGAGAAACTTTGAGATATTAAGTCTATTTTACATTCGTTATTTAAAGAACTACCTAATGGATGTCCATTATCGAAGAATGCTCTTAGATAATAATCATTATCCCAAGCAATACCATTTAATGCATCTTTTAATCTTGCTAAATGTTCTTCATATTTTTTAACATTCATTTCTTTATGGTCTTTAAATAATTTAATGAATTTAGATATTAATAGATACTGGAAGAATCCTAACCAAACACTTGTACCTTTTCCTTCGATACCGACTTTGTTCATTCCATCGTTCCAGTCTCCTCCACCCATTAGTGGTAAACCATTATCTCCAATTTCTTCGATTGCTTTTTCAATTGATAAAATACAGTGTTCATAAACAGTTGCTTGATCTTCACTATAATAGTAATTTATTCCTCTTTCATTTTCTCCTTCTTTTAAGGCGTCTCCTGTAGCAAAAGGAACTTTTTCATCTAATACTTTATAATCGCCGGATGTTTCAACATATTTATTAACAGAATATATTAGCCATAGGAAGTCATCTTTATATTTACTTCTTAATCCCATTCTAATATTTTCATGCCACCAGTGTAATACATCTCCTTCTTTAAATTGATGAGCTGCATTAACTAATATTTGATTTCTTGTTAAGTTTTCATCAACCATAACAATGTTAGTAGCATCTTGTAATTGATCACGGAAACCAAATGCTCCACCTACTTGATAGAATCCAGCTTTTGCATATAGTCTTGCCGCAATAGTTTGATACAAGTACCATCCATTAAGTGCTATATTAAAGCTTTGATCTGGAGTTTTAACATCAAATACACTTAATTTATCTTTCCAAACATCGATTACTTTATTAAATTCAGCATCGATTTTTTCATTAGTATTATATTTTTCAATTAATTTAGCAACATTATCATTACCTATTTCAGTACCCATCATAAAACTGAATTCTTTTTCTTCATTAGGTTCTAGATTAATTTCGATAGTAATAGATTTAAATAAAATCTTTTCTATCATGTAATTAACTACTTTTTCTGTAGAAGTTAAGAAACAAGTAATATGATTAAAGTTAGTATTATATACATTTCTTATAAGAATACTATTTAATTTTTCAAAGTAATCAGTTAGTAAATATCTACTAGATTTTTCTTCATTAGGACCAAATGTAGGATTAATTGATAAAGAAATCTTATATGTTTCTTTTTCATTTCTCTTATTCTTAAATTTAATCTTATAGAATTTAATAGTATCTTTTTCACTTACAAAGTGAGTAGTACTAAATGAATAATCTAAGGTATTGTGATTAAATACTGAATAACCAAATCCATGTCTAGCACTTGTAGCATTAACAATCTTATCATTTACTTTAATTACTTCAGATTTATCATCTAATACAATATCATTTGTCCAAGAAGTAATCTTAAACATTTGACTATTATAAGCATAAGTAAATCCACATTCGTTATTAGTTACTATAGTACCAAAGTATGGATTTGCGATTACATTAGTCCATGGAGTTGGTGTATCTTGGTTAGTAATAATATATTCTTTACCATCTTTAGAGAATCCACCATATCCGTTGTAGTAATTGTAATCTTCTTCATCAACTTTTTCTTCAATAACATCTTCATAGGCAACAGAATCATAAGATCCCATTTTGTTTTCTTGTTGTAATAATTTAATACTTTCAGATAGAGATGTACTCTTTCTAGTATCAAATCTTAATCTTGCAACCATATTTAATAGTATTGTTTCATTATCTGACACTTCTTCAGAATCAAGAACAAATATCTTACCTGGAGTATCCATATAATCATATAAAGTATTCATACGATAGATTTCTTTTTCAATTTCTCTATTGATAATTGCTTTATATTTATCTTTTTCTCTATTAACAATTACGATATCTATAAATACTTCTCTACTCTTATAGAATTCATAAGCTTTTAATACTTCTTTTACTAGATTTAATTCTTGACTATCATGTATTTCAACTAAAATAATTGGATAATCTCCACTAATACTAAATTTCCATAGATTAGTTTGATTTAAAGCGTTCTTAGTTAAAATATCTTTTCTTTCAGGATTAATAAAATGTCTACTAGTTTGATATAAGTAATCAAGCATTATGTTGTAATTTCTCATATCTGGACCAGTAATATTTAATGTCTTAGTATTGATGTTATTAGCAAGTGTTGCAAATTCAAAGGCAGTATCAATCTTAGAATATGTATCATAAGATTCAATTATATTAGTAATTTCATCTCTACTCTTACTAAATCCGCTTATGTAGTAAACTATTTTTTCACTTCCTGCTGGAACTATAATAGTAGTTCTTAAAGCTATAACTGGGTCGATATTAGTTCCAACTGTATTAGTTAGTCTCTTTCTTGAAAGTGCTTGTGGATTATTAGTATTTTTATTTCTACCAATGAAATTACTTCTTTCTGTTTCATAAGTTATTTCATGTTCATCATTTTCAACTAATAATCTATTAAATAGATAGTTAGTAGTACCAGCAGAATTATTCTTTCTGCACATTATAATACTTTCATGTTCAGAATCGTATGTACTACTAATAAATAAATTTTTAAATGTACGATGAGAAATATCATCTATATTTTCTTCAATTATAGGTTCTGTATAAGTAGTTATTTCTAAATATTTATCTTCAGAACCATGGTTTTTAAATGTTACTCTTCTAATTTCTGAATTATGTTCTTTAGTAACTATCATTTCCGTAGTAGTTGCAATGCTTTCATCTTGACGATAGAACTTAATTCTATCACTTGCAAATACTATATTATATTTATCTGGAGTTTTATTAACTGGTGCATATGTATTTGACCAGTATTTTCCATTAGATAAATCTTTTATATACATAAAGTTACCATAATCTTGCTCAGTAATCTTACGATATCTATTTAATTGAATTTTCTTATATCTACTAAATCCATTACCTCTATCATTGATTAACAATAAGTAATTGTTATTAGATAAAACTGATACTTCTGGAACAGAAGATAAGTAAGATAATTCTCTGATATCGTTTTCAACTTTTTCTTTCTCGTAGTTGTATTTCTTGTAACCATAAATCTTGAAGTCGATTATTGGGTTCAATTGAACTTTTTCTTTTAATAGTATTTCTACTGCTTTAATTCTAATATCATTATGGAAATAATTTCTAATTGCATCTTTCTTTAAATAGTTAGTTAAACTAGATAAAATCATTCCTTGATGGTGTGCAAAGTAAGAAAGTACTACTTCGTGATCATCGTAATCAAATGATTCATAGAATCCAAAGTCACTATATAAACCTAATTTCTTTAGTTTATTTATATTTTTATATACTTCATCAGGATAATTACTAATTGCAAGTATTGAACTATATGGTGAAATAACTATTTCTTGTTGTTTATCTTCTTGAACTTTCAAATATGGTGTTGAGAATGCTTTATACTTGTAATTTAATCCGTCATCTAATTCACCATAAGCTGATTCAGAAATACCCCAAGGCATCTTAGGATTTACTTCTTTCATATATTCTTTTTGACAATATACTGAGAAGAAGTAACTTTCATCTAATAGTGTATTAGGATAACTCTTCATAAATATTTCTGGCATGAAATATTCAAATGATGTACCACTCCATGAAGCTAAACCTTTAAACTTTTTATATTTAGTTAATGATTTATCTAAACATAACCAGTGTTTATTAGGAGCATCACCTTTAGCAATAGCTACAAAACTTAAAATTCTACTTTCACTGGCAAATTTATTGTAGTTATAAACTGATAGTTTATCTTCTTGAACATCATATCCTATACTAAATACATCTTTAGTATTGTATAGAATTTTGAAATCCATTTCATTAAATAAATTATCTAATCTATCACTTAAATTATCAAAACCTTGTTCTTTAGCAAAATTCTTAGCTACTAAAATAGAAGCTTCTAGGTTAGCGCTATCAACTGACGAAATAAAGTATGGTGGAATCTTTTTAAGAGTTCTAATATTGATCCAGTTAAAGATATGACCATGCCATTTCTCTAGTTTTTCTAAAGTATTAGTAATATTTTCTAATAACATTAGAGCTTTTTCTTTAGCAATAAAATCTAATTTGTAAGCAGAAATAACTGCTAAGATACTCATACCTATATCAGTAGGACTTGTTTTAGTATCTTCTTTTATTTCTCTATTTACTTGATAATTATCAGGTATTAAGTAGTTGTTTTCTTCTTTTAATAAAGTATCAAAATACTTCCAAGTTCTTAAAGCAATTTCTTTTAAGTTTCTATCTTCTTTTTCACCCAACTTTTTATCTACTACTCTAGTTTTACTTAAATTCCATAATATAAATGGTGCTATTAAGAAACTGAATATAACAAGAATACCAATTGGTATATTATTATGATTTAAAAATAATGTACCTACTAATATTAGTGAGAAGAAGTAGTTAGGTACAAATGCTTTAATATATGTAGGTAACTTATTATTGATTGTTTTACTAGCTTCTTCTGCTGTAATCCAGTTTAATAAGTTTTTATGACTAATAAACATTCTATAAAGTGATTTTACTAAAGCGTTTATATGCATATATGCCATATAAGGAATAGTTATAAAATTAATAAATAATCTAGTTATTAAAGCATTGAATCCAAATGATAGTGATTCATAATAATTAAATGAAGCACTCATTCTTCTCTTTGTTTCAAATACTTGTCTTATATAGAATAGTAATGGTAATAGAATAATACCAAATAGTGTAACTGTAGTTGCTAATGGATTACCTATTAAGAATGAAGCAAATAAAGTTACTAACATTATTGGATTTATTAACATTCTTCTTAAGTTATCAAATATTTTAAACTTTTCTACACCATTTAATGGATTTTTTGCTTTACCATTTTTAGTTTTAACATTTCTTTTTAACCAAGGAAGTACTTGAACGTCTCCTCTTGCCCATCTATGTTGTCTAGACATATCTACTAAGAAACTACTTGGGAAATCATCGATTAATTCAACATCAGAAGTATATCCACATCTTACATAGTTTCCTTCAAGTAAATCGTGACTTAAGATTAAGTTTTCTGGTAATTTATCTCCAACAACTTTTTCAAATACTTCTACATCATAAATACCTTTACCTACAAAACTACCTTCATCAAATACATCTTGATAGAAGTTAGGTATTATCGAAGAATAAATATCAAATCCTCCGATACCTGCAGTTATTTGTGAATAGAACGACTTATTAGTAGATTCTATATCTAAACTTACTTTAGGTTGGATTAAACCATAACCTTTAATTACTTTATTACCTTCTTTATTTAGTACAGGTCTATTATATGGGTGTGCCATAATACCAACTAATTTTTGAGCAGTATTAAGTACTAATTCTGTATCTGTATCTAGAGTGATAACATATTTTATTCTTGCTTTTATACTTGATATGTTCTCACAATAAACATATTTTTCTTTTTCTTCTTTAGAAAGTGTACCTAAAAGTAATTTATTGAAGTGTAATAATCCACCTCTTTTTCTTTCATATCCTAGATATTTACCTTCACTTTGGTTATATGATCTTCTTCTATAAAGGTAAAAGAACATATCTCTTCCATATTTTTCATTTAATTCTTTAGATTTCTTTAATCCATATTCTGCTACTTCATCATCAAATGGAAGTTTTTCTTCATCAGCTTCCTTACAATCTCCTAATAAAGAGAAATATAAGTTTGGACTCTTATTAGATAGATAATACTTTTCTAAAGCTTCAAACATTTCATCTATCTTTTTAGTATCCTTAATAATAGTAGGAATAACTACCATTGTAGAATATTCTTTTGGTATACCTTTAGAAAAATCTAATTTAGGTAGTGGTTTTGGTGGATTAAATCTCATAAATACTTTATTTACAAGTTCCATAACCACTTCACTTATAGGTAGTAATAGTAATAAGAAACTAGCTATTCTATTACTAAGTATAAATGGTGATAAAAAGAATGAAATAAGTACAGTAAAGAATACTATTACTGATACATATAAAGCAAATATTCTGTTATAGTTTTTCTTTTTAAAAATGTAATCTCCAATTATTTTGCCATTTTCATTACATTTTTCAACTATGTTTTTAACATACTTATATTCATCTTTTTTCTTAGTATTTAAAGTAATCTGATGTCTATATAATTCTTTAGACTCTTTAGTCATATTTTTATAAACATGATTTGTTAATAAAATTCTTTCAGTTTTACTTATCTTAAAGCATAATTCATTAAATTCTATTCTAGATGTTGTTCTTAAATTATTAAATAAATTAGATACTAAGATATTATCTTCAATACTTATTAAATGTTCTTTGTTAATTATTTCTTTTAAATTAACATTATTAGCTTCTAAGTATTCATTTAATTCTTCTAAGAAATCATTACTACTTTCACCAAATTCTTTTAAGTTAATATATAAATTATATAAGTAAGTAGGATGTTCTAATACAAAATTATCAATAGTTATATAATCCTTAATATGTATTTCTTGACCATTTTCCTTATCTTCATCTATTTTATCTATTAATTTATTAACTAAAGATATATCTGTTTCTTTTAAACTTTTTTCATCACATAGATTTCTTAATTTTTCAATAATAATCATTGGAATGAAAATAGGTATTACTTTAATTGATCTATAAGAAAAATAAACACCATTTTTATTTTGGTAATTATTTAATTCTTTAATTAAAGTATAAGAATCAATATTATATTTATACTTTTCAAATATATCAAAAAGTATTTTATATATATCAATATTAGATTCAATTAATATTTTTAGATATTTATCTTCTCTAAAAGCTTTCTTAAGTATATTTTTATTTTCAACTACTAGATAATAATTATCTATTATCCATTCATTTGTAGATCCAACAAATTTATGATTTTTTGTGAGAGAAACAAGATTTTGATAATAATCTTCAATGCTTGAACAATTATCTAAAAATCTAGTATATATATTATTCATTGTAACGTCTCCTTCTCTTTGTTATTATACCATAACAATAGTATTTTTAAAAAGAAAAAGAACTATCTAGTTCTTTGTTTTTTTTATTTATATAAGCACTTACTATCATACTCATTTATTAGTGCCATAACCTCTCCTGCTTTGCCTCTTAATTTATTTAATATTCTATCTTTAAATAAATGACTGTTCATATACTTTATTTCTAAATTATGAATATCCGATAATAATTTATTTAATTCAGCATATGAGCCTGGTCTACCTATAACATTATCAAACAAATCTGGGATATCCTCAATAAAACCTTTAAATCTTAAATTACTAATCGTAGGTAAAAATGTTTTATTATTCATTAATTCTTTGCATATATATGAATCAAATTCATAAGCATTAGATTTATATGTATTATCTATTTCTTTGTTTAGAGTATATAGAGTTGTTTTAAATTCAGTGTTTTCTATATCGTATGAATTAAACGAATTAATTATATTAATTATTTCTTCAGTTTGTTCAGTATTAATTATTTCTTCTAAAGATACCTCTTTTGATTTTTTAATAAAAGATAAAGTGTTTTTATCATAAATTAAGTAAGATAATCCTGTTCTTATCTTAACATATTTATCATCATAACTAATTTCGTTATTATATGAATTTACTGCATGATTATATTCATGAATAATACTATCCATTATTTCACTAATAGCATTAGTAGAAGTAAATTTATTTAATAAGATATATTTAATAGTCTTATAATTATTACCATCTTTAACTAAGTGTCTATTATAGCTAGCTAAAATATGTTCATTAGTAACACCTGTTTCACTTATTTTAATACTTTCAAAGCATTTTAAGATAGTACTTTCTTTGTCTATACCATACTTTAAGACAAAGGCAGGTACAATTAAATATAATAAATGTTTAATATTACTATTGTAGTTAAATGCTTCTGATATACTATCAACTATTACAACATATCTATCAATTAACTTATTTATATCTCCCTTATATTCCATATAATCACCTTAAAATTCTTTTTACTTAAAAAACATCAAAGATGATGTTTTTATATTATTTCATCGAAACAGAATGTTGCATAAACTGGTATATATCTTATTCCATTTCTTACTTTAAAATTGTCTACCGTTAATCTGATAGCTTCTTTAGCTTCATTCTTACTTAAAAATTCACCTAATGCTTTAGACTTATTTTTAATATGAGGAACAATCTCTATTGGAATGATATTTCCTCCTCTTGACTGAATAATAAAGTCTACTTCAGCTTTACCTTGAGACTGATAATACTGAAGAGTATATCCGTTTTGTACTAAGCTAGATGCTACAGCATTTTCATATAAAATTAATTTATAATCGTTAAATGTATTACTATTTAAATATAACTTCTTATATAAAAATCCTGGATCATTAAAATATACTTTAAAATTATCTTTATCTCTATTACTTGATAAAGGACTTTTAACTTCTTTTAATTTATAACTTTTTATTAATAATCCATTATTATGTAGGAATTTTAAAGCATTTTCATATTCTTTACTTCTTCCTCCATCTTTAATTAGACCATACTGGAACTTTTTATTCCCTTTTACTAACTGCTTAGCAATACTATCAAATATTTCATTACCACGAACTATATCTATTAAATTAGTATTCTTAATCATTTCTTTTTTATAAGAATCTATTAATTTATCATAGACAGAGTTTAATAATAATTTATTATCACTATTTAAGAACAGTTCTACTCCTTCAGGCATTCCTCCAGTTATCATAAATTTATCAAAATATTCCATAGCTAAAGAATGGAATGGATTCTTAGTATTGTTTTTAAATGATACTCTTATAAAATCTATTAGTTCAGTTTTACCACATACAGTTAAAAATTCTTCAAAGTCTAATGGATACATAGACTTAAATTGAAACTCTATACTTTTGAATTTAGATAGGTTCTCTTTTAATGTTGCAATTAGTAATACGTGATAACCTGTCTTAAACTTACCAAATGATTTAAAGTAGTTTAATAATTCTTCACTTTCTAGATTATCTACGATTACTAATGTATTATCTTTTTCTATTTTTTCTTTAGAATAATCTTCAAGTGACTTAATAACACCATCATAAGTATTTTCTTTTTTCAAATAACCCAAAATAGTTTCACTATCTTCAGCATTAATATATACTGTATTTTCATAATTGTTTTGTCCAAAAAGAATACTTGTGTATGTTTTTCCTACTCCTTTTGAACCATAAATTATTAATGGTTTTCGATCTTCTTCGTTTTTCCAGTGAATTAAGAAATCATCAATTTTACGTTTCATAAAGTGATACCTCTAATCATTTTTTATGATTTAAGTATACATCTATGACAATTCATAGTCAACAATTTATATATTATAATCAGATAATAATTTAATTGTTAAAGTTACTAAGAATTCACTGTTAGTTGGTTTTCCTTTATTGTAATCTAAACTACTTCCAAATAGTTCTTCACGAAATTCATAATTTCCTCTACCACTACTAAAGGCTATATCAATAGCATCTCTAATATTCTTTTCAACACACTCTTTTTTAATATTATATTTAACCGATACATAAGGGTATATCTTTGTAGTCAAACATCTATCTATATTATTGTTTTCTATCATATATTTGACTGCTTCAATAATATATTTAAATCCTTTTATATGAGAAGGTATTCCTATTTCATGTAGTATCTTAATTAGGTATGTATCAAAGTCAGTAGAATTCGTATAGTCCTCACGTTAATTACCCCTTTTCTCGATTAAAAAAAGGATCTTATAAAGTCCTTTCTATTATATAATTGAATTCTTCTTTGGTGCTAGCTCCCCCTATTAAATAACCATCTACAATATCAATTTTATTAAGTTCGTCTATGTTATTTTTATTAACACTTCCTCCATATAATACTTTAATATTAATATTATATTTTTCATTAACTAAATCCTTAATATAGTTAGTCATATCAATGATTTCTTCATTAGTTGGTATCACACCAGTACCTATTGCCCATATTGGTTCATAAGCAATAGTAATATTTTCAAAATAATCTTTATTGATGTTATCAAATACTTCTGTTATTTCTTGATATACAAATTCTTTTGCTAGGCCATCATCTCTTTGTTCTTTTGATTCACCTACACAGAGAATTGCATTTAATCCTTGTTCTTGTAATCTATTTAATTTATTAACAATGTTTTCACTTTTTTCATTTTGATCTTGTCTTCTTTCAGAGTGACCTACAATTGATAGTGTTGCACCCATAGATTTTAACTGACTAGCACTTATTTCACCAGTTGTTCCACCATTTACTTTTTCTGATACATTTTGTGCTCCTAAGATATAGTCACTATTTTGTTTATATAGATCCATAAATAAATATGATGGACAAATGATTACCTCACTACACTTACTTGTTTTTGTTTTTTCTATGAAAGACAAAACTTCTTCTTTGTTTAGGTACGTCTTTTGGTTTCCTACTACTAATTTCATCTTTTTCCTCCATTACTTTATCATATATTTTTCCAACAACTCCTAGGTTGTTATGATTCTTATTGGCAACTGCTTGGTTATATACTCCTAAGACATTTTGTGCATAATACTTAGAACTATGAGTTTCAGCATTAATACGAGCTTGTCTTCTTAATCTTTTTAATTCTTTTTTATTATCTATTAACTCTTTAACTATTTCTACATATTCATCTTCTGTATTAAAGATTCTTCCATTTAATCCATCAATAACTGTATTTTTAAAACTTTCATCATCAATACAAATAGGTGCTACTCCAGCAGCCATTGCTTCAATTACTGTTAGTCCTTGCGTTTCACTTTTAGATGCTGTAGCAAAGACATTAGCAATATTATAATAATATGGCATTTCTTCCCAAGGAATCTTACCAGTAAATATTGTATTCTTATCAATACCTAATTCTATACTAGCATTCTTGTATTTTTCCATATCAGGCCCATCACCAACAATTATTAAATTAACATTTTCGTTATCTTTAATAATTCTTTTTTGAGCTCTAAGTAATAAATCAACATTCTTTTCTTCAGCAAGCCTTCCTACAAAGATAATATTAAAATCAGTTTTACTAATCTTTAATTTTTTTCTAGTTTCAGTTAATTTTTCTTCATCAATATTTTCTTCATAAAATCTATCTATTTCAATACCAGTAGGAATAATATGAATATTTTTATTAACATCATATTTTTGTTTAAATAAATCATATGTCTTCTTAGTTGGTACGATTAATTCATTACATGTTGTATCACAGTAGAACTTAGTTAAGAAAGATAATATCTTTTTACTAGATCTATCAAAATATCCTCCAGTGATATAGTAAATATAATCTTCATACATTGTATGATATGTATGAACTAAAGGTATATTTAATTGTCTTGCTAATACTCTTGCAAAAGTACCTACACTAAATTCTGTATGACTATGAATTACGTCTAATTTCCATTTTCTAACAATGTTTACTGCTCTTACTGGGTAAATTGTTGTAACTCTATAATCATATAATCCAATTTGTAATCCCGGTACTCTTACAACAGTATCATTTTCTTCAAAATTATAATGAATACTACTGTTATTTATTGTAATAACAAATACTGTATGTCCCTCTTTTTCTAGTGCTTTCTTTAACATATAAACACTAGTTGAAACTCCGTTAATAAATGGTGGGTATGTATCTGTAAAAAGTCCTATTCTCATTTTTTATCTCCTTTGTAGAATGAAAGTGTTATTCCACCAATTAATACTCCAAAGTAATATGTAACAGATCTCCATAGGATTAAAGCAGTCTTTACTATACCTGATTTAGAAAACATTCCAAATAGAGCTAAGAAAGCTCCTTCAATACCACCAGATCCACCTGGTAAAGGTATAAAGTTACCTACTAATAATATAAATGAAGATATTACTATTGAAGATATTATTGTAATTGCACTTGTATCTGCATTAATACTCTTAAATATAAAGAATGAAATACTATAATAAACAGTTAATGCTAATAAATTAAATAAGAAGCATTTTAATAATAGCATTTTATTATCTTTAAATAATTTTGCACTGTTATTGAATTCATCTAATTTTTCTTCCCATTTTTCAGCAGTTTTTTTCTTATCTTTAACTATTCTCATTTTAGATAATAGTTTAATAATAAATTTACCTGCAAAATCATTAAACTTTTTAGAAAAACTAATAAATACTAAAAGTAACCCAACTGATATGTTAATAATAAATCCTAAGATTATTAAATTAAATAATCCTGAAGAAATATTTATAATATTAAATATTCCATTAAATAAAAGAGATAATATTCCCATAACTACTAAGGCTACTTGATACATTAAAAAGTCTTGAATAGTTATACTAGTAGCAGAAGCTACTGATAAACCGCTATTTTTAAGCATATATACTTGACCTGGTTGACCACCAGTAGAAAAAGGAGTAATACCATTAAAAAACTGAGTAATTAAAGTTTGTTCTAATATTTTTACAAACTTAATATTCTTTTTATACTCTCTTGCAATTAAATACATACATATAGTTTTTAATCCATAGTATACACATACTAATACAAAAGCTATTAATATAAATAGAGTATTTGCACTACTTAGATTTTTTAATATTACTTCATAGTCGTCTTTCATTATGATATATATTGCTATAATCATAATCAAAAGAACTAACAGTGTTCTAAATATTGTTTTCCTTTTTTCTTTCATAGTATATTATTTGTTCATTACTGCTTCTACTCCAGGTAGAGGTTTTCCTTCCATAAATTCAAGTGTTACTCCTCCACCAGTTGAGGCGTGAGTTACTTGTTCATTATACCCTAGTTTTGACGCAGCTGCAACAATATCTCCACCACCTAAAATAGTTGTAGCATCAATTGTAATTAATTTAAATAATACACTTTCAGTACCAACAGCATATTTAGAGAATTCATAAACTCCTAAAGGTCCATTCCAGAAAACCATTTTAGCAGTATCTAAAATATTAGAAAATTCTTCAATTGTCTTTTCTCCAATATCCATACCCATTTCATCATCATGAATATCTTCTACACCAGATAATCTATTTTCACATTCTTCACTAAATTCTTTTGTTACCATAGTATCAACTGGTAGTACTATTTTATCACTATAATTAGCTAAAATGTCTTTGCAGAAATCTATATTTTCTTCATCTAAAATAGATTTACCGATATTAATTCCTTTAGCTTTTAAGAATGTATATGCCATTCCTCCACCAATTAATATTTTATCTGCTTTAGTAACTAAATTCTTAATTACACCTATCTTATCTGAAACTTTACTTCCACCTAAAATAACTACAAATGGATGAGTAGGTTCATTTAAAACAGATAATTCTTTATATTCTTTACCAACTAAGAATCCTAATCCTGAAGGTAAGTTACTTGCAATACCTACATTAGAAGCATGTGCTCTATGACAAGTTCCAAAAGCATCATTAATAAAAATTTCTCCTAGAGATGCCCAATATTTTCCTAATTCTGGATCATTTCCACTTTCTTTTTTATCTGGAACATCTTCAAATCTAGTATTTTCCATTAATAAAACATCACCAGGTTTTAGTTCATTAACAGCTTCTTCTAATTCTGGTCCATGAGTAACTGGAACAAACTTTACTTCTTTATTTAATAATTCACTTAGTCTATCAGCTACTAATTTTAAAGAATTCTTTTCTTTATCAGCTTCTTCTTTTATTTTACCTAAGTGGCTCATTAATATTAATTTTCCTCTATGATTAATAGCATAGTTAATTGTTTCTAAACTTTGAACTATTCTATTGTCATCAATTATTTTTCCGTCTTTAATAGGAACGTTAAAATCACATCTAATTATTACTTTCTTACCATCTAAATCATAATCTTCTATTGTTTTTTTCATATTATCTCCTTCATTCTAACATTCTCATTATATCAAATATCTATAGATTTGTGAATAAAGTCTAAATACAAAAAAAGTAGAATATGTAATTCATATTCTACTTTCTTGATTACGATCCTGTACTTTGATATTTTTTCATTCCAAGATTAAATATCTTAGTAGTTAAAAATAATATTACAAATGAATATAAAGGTATTAAAACATATAAAATATTATCTGTTCTACCTGCTAAATATTCAAGTGGAAAATAATTAACTACTGTTATTGGTATTACAAGTGTGAAAAATACCCTAATAAACTTTTTATATATTCCCATTGGATACTGCCCTACTTGTCTTGTTCCATTGGTAAATATATTTATTACTTCTAGTCCTTGTACCGTTACAAAGACAAAACTTGCTCCAAAAATAAATACCGAAAGCGATATTGCTGTAGCACCAATGACCATAAGAATCAAAAGTAATAACTTAAATATATTAAATCCAACTATTACTTTAGTAGCACTATATATAAATATTATTGTAGTTACTAATATCCTTCCTATTTTTTCATAGCATAATTCACTACCAAATATTTGTATATATACACTTCTTGGTCTTATTAAAAGTACATCAAAATTACCATTAACAATTAATTTAGAAAATTGATCAAAACCACGACCAAACATTTCTGCTAGTGAAAATCCTAACCATATTACTGAAAATCCTAGTAGCAATTCATAAGTATTGTATTCTTCTAAAAGTCTAAACTTTCGAAAAAGAGTAATTACTGTGAATAATTCAATAAATAAGGCAAGACTTTGTGAAATAACTGTCATGATAAAAGATGACTTATATTCTAGTGCTATCTTTAGATGAAGCGAAAGATAATTTTTTATTAACTTCATCTAACCGCCTTGTATTACTACTTTCTTTAGGGCTATTTTCATTATTAATTTCCCAATCACTATCAATAATACTATCCAAATTATTTGAAGTAGGATGCTTTTAACTCCATATAATAATCCTATATTACCAGAATAGAGCCTTTGTGATAAATCACTTATCAACCTAAATGGCATAAATTCTGTTAAAGTAAGTAGAATTACTGGAAGTAATGGTAGTGGAATGTCAAAGCCTGATAATAAGCCTTGAATTAAACTTATAATACTCGATATACCTTTATCTTGAAAAGTAAAGAAGGTTATTAACTGAATAATCATACCTATTCCTGTAATTATTAAAGTTCCAAGGAATAATGATATTAAAAACAATATAAACGCTTCTAACGATATAGGTAATGTTAAATTATAAGGTCTTGGAATTAAAAATGCGAATATCAACACCGGAACGCATCTTAGAGCACATGCTGCATACCTTTTAGCCAAATGTTTTAAATACCACCACCAGTATAAATCATATGGCCTACATAATTCGTAAGCAACAGTCCCATTTTTAATTTGCTCCATTATTTGATTATCTTTTACACCTGGAGCTATCAGTGAAAAGAATGCTTGGTTTAGCCATACATAGCACATTAGCTGTTGGAAATTAATATTATCAATATTAGCATGACTATAAAACGCTTCGTAGACAAATGCATATAGAATTCCCCAAAAAAATTGGGTGGCGAGTCCTGCTATAGCAGCTTCCCTATATTGTAAGCTTTCTAATAGCTCCTTTCTGAAATAACTAATATAAGGTTTCATAGGTTATATTCCTCATAAAGATTTACTATTACATTATCAATGTCATTTTCTATGATATTAACGTCAGATATTTCACAGACTTTAGTATACTCTCTTATTACATCAGAAATACTGTTCTTTTCCATATCGACTTCCAGTAATACTTTATTTCTTTCCTTTTTAATTATTTCGACATTCTTAATTTTGGGAGTATTAATAATACTTTTAAATATTATCTCTACTTTTTTGTTACGATTGTATTTTTTCTTGATGTCAGAAAATTTTCCATCATACAGTATTTTGCCATGTCCAATTACGATTACTCTATTTGTTAGAGATTCAATATCTGTCATGTCATGACTTGTAAGTATTATGGTAACTTTCTTTTTCTCGTTTATTTCTTTGATGAATTTTCGAACTTCTACTTTACTAACGGCATCTAATCCGATAGTAGGTTCATCAAGAAATAACACTTTAGGATTATGAAGTAATGATGCAGCAATTTCGCAGCGCATTCTCTGTCCCAGACTTAGTTGCCTAACTGGCATCTTTAAAAGATCTTTTAACTTCAGTAGTTTTACTAACTCTTCTTTTCTTTCAAGATAATCTTCTTCTTTGACTTTATAGATATCTTTGAGTAATAAGAACGAATCTTCTACTGGAATATCCCACCATAGTTGCGACTTTTGTCCAAAGACTACTCCTATATTTTTGACATATTTAACTCTGTCAATGAAGGGAGTGAATCCACCTATTTTAATCTCACCACTATCAGGTTTTAATATTCCTGTTAGCATTTTAATGGTTGTGGATTTTCCTGCTCCATTTGGTCCAATATAACCAACAATTTCGCCTTCATCAATTTTGAATGAAATGTTGTCTACTGCTTTTATCTCTTTATAGTTTCTTTTAACTAAAGATTTAAAAGCGTTAATTAGACCACTATCACGTACGTTTACCTTAAATGTTTTGTTTAAGTTCTTTACAATGATATAACTCATTCTTCCTCCTAAATTTTTACGACATCTTAAATATAAAAGGTTATTTGACGCCTCCTTTCCCAACAACACAAAAAACACAGTTTTTTCATGTGCATACCCTTTTATTGATAATATATTAAAACGTCAAAAAGTATTATATATAATCATTTGTAAATATTCAATAGTTTTTCATAAAAAAAGAGTGTATTTACACTCTTTATCTCTTTTATGGTAATTCAATAGTTCTTAAATACATATTTCCATTTTCTAATGCAAATGTTGCTGTAGTATAAGGTATACTTTCTTTATAATCACTATATGCATCATCATAATCTTTAACACCAATAACTTCAGTTCCTTCTGGATACAATCCATTAGTTTGATTATTAAGGTCTGTTACTGTTGCATAATAGTTATCAGGAGCATGAGAGATTCCTGAAGAAATAATACCATAAACTATTTTATATTTTACTTTTAATAATCCTTTAGCTTCATTCTTTTCTGCAGTTTCAAGAACCATTTTACTTACAATTGTAGATGGTCCATCATGTCCGTGATTATCATTATAATTATATTTTTTGTCTTCTGGTGAATAGATATACCAATCCTTACCGCATGCCTTACAGATAATACTTTCATGATCATATTTAACGTTTCCAAAAATTTCGTGAACTTTATTATCCACTTCTTCTTCAGAAACAGATTTTTCTTTAATTTGTCCTATATATTGTGCTGCTTGAAGTATTTCTTGATTTGTTAATCTTGATACTTCTATACTAGTTTTAAAATCTGTATTATTTGTAATAAAGTAATTTACAATATTATCTACAATATCTTTTTCAGATTCACTTAACTCTACTTCTTTAAATGAATCTTTATTTTCTACTGGCTTTTCTTCTTGTTTTTCTTCTTTTTTGTTTTCTTCAGGTGGATTATCAAAATAATTTCCACTTAACATTTTACTTCCTCCAAGAACAAAAAACCAAACTGCAAATCCTCCGATTGCTATTAGTAGTAATACAATATATATAGGAGAAATAGCTTTCTTTTTCGTTTTTTCTTCCTCAACTTTTGCTTCTGTTGCTGGTTCTGGAGTTTTTGCTTCAGTAACTGGTTCAGTAGGCGCTACTGGTGTAGCCTCTGTTACAGGTTCTTCAACCTTTACTTCAGTTACTGGTTCTGGAGCAACTGTTGAAGTTGTTTCTGTTATAAGTTCTTCAACTTTTGCTTCTGTTGCTGGAACTTCATTATTTAAATTTTCTACATTTTCATTATTATTCATATTAACTCCTTTTTATTGCAAAAAATGGCCTACGCCATTTTTTTATTTCATTAAATATTTAGCAGTTCTAACCATTTGAGTAGAATAACTCATTTCGTTATCATACCATGCTACAACTTTAACTAATTGTTTTCCTTCAACTTCTAAAACATTTGTTGATAATCCATCTACAACTGCTCCGTAATGTGATCCGATTACATCACTTGATACAATTGGGTCCATAGTAAAGTGAAGTGTTTCATTTTCATATTTTTTGAATGCTTCATTAATTTCTTCAGCAGTAACATTTTTCTTTAATTCTAATGTTAAATCTATTACTGATCCAGTTGGAACTGGTACTCTCATAGCTGTTCCATCAAGTCTTCCTTTTAAGTTAGGAAGTACTAAACCGATTGCACTAGCTGCTCCAGTAGATGCTGGTACGATATTTGCAGCACAAGCTCTTCCACGACGAGCTAAGATTCCTTTCTTATGAGCTATATCAAGTGTTGCTTGGTCGTTTGTATAAGCATGAACTGTAGTCATGTATCCTTTTTCAACACCAAATTCATTATCTAAAACATTTAATACTGGTGCTAAGCAGTTAGTTGTACAACTTGCTGCAGAAATAATTTTTTCACTTCCATCAAGAGTCTCATGGTTAACGTTATAAACGATAGTTTTAAGATCTCCTTTTGCAGGTGCAGAAATAATTACTTTCTTTGCTCCAGCGTTAATATGAGGCATAGCCTTTTCATCTGAAGTGAACATACCAGTACATTCAAATACTACATCGATTCCAAGTTCTCCCCAAGGAAGTAATCCTGGATCTTTTTCAGCATATACATGAATATGTCTTCCTCCTACTACGATGTCATTTCCTTCAAATGTAATATCATCTACTCTATAATTTCTATGATTTGTATCATATTTTAGTAGATATGCAAGTTGTTCAGCATCAGTTAAATCATTGATTGCAACAACTTCTAGTTCTGGATCTTCTTCCATTAATCTAAATACTAATCTTCCTATTCTTCCAAATCCATTAATTGCGACTTTTGTCATTTTTTATCATTCCTTTCTCTATTTAAAACAACTTCCACCAATAAATTCTCTTAATATAGAGTCATCTGGTATTGCATCAGATGTTATTGGTAAAAATGGTTTCAACATATTAATTAATCTAATAGCCTCATCATAATAAGGACTATCAATCTTAACTGAGTAAAGAAGTGGTTCTGCATAAGTTTTTAACACTCCCAACTCATATACAAATGATGTATTAAATACATAATCTGCAGCATCTTGATTAACAAAGATATATTTTTCTTCTCCTTGTCTAACCTTTTTCCAAATCTTTAATGTATCTTCTACTTTATATCCACGAGTTCTATTATCTCTAACAATTCTTCTTAGTAATCTATTATCTGTAGTAGCTATCTTATTATGATTATCCATATTTAGAATAGTAAGTGGAGATATATATATTCTGAATTTTTTTGATTTATCTATATGTGTTAATATTTGATCACTTAATGCATGGATTCCTTCAATTATTATAACTCCATTTTCACCTAAAGATGTTTCTTCATCCATACTTTCTCTTTTACCTTTAACAAAGTTATATTCAGATAACTTAATTGTTTTTCCATCTATTAAATCTTTAATATCTTTTTCAAAGGCATCTAAATCTAAACATTCGATTCTTTCAAAATCATATTCACCATTTTCATCTTTTGGACTCTTTTCTCTATCTACAAAATAATTATCCATAGATATCTCTATTGGTTTTAACCCAAAACATCTTAGGTACATTGATAGTTTTCTACAAGTAGTAGTTTTACCACTTGAAGATGGTCCAGCAATTAATACTATTTTAGGCTTTTTCTTATCATAAAAAGCTTTAGCTATGTATAGTAAGTTTGCACTTTGAATTGTCTCATTAATTCTAATTAAATCATCAGCATTACCATCAGCTATTATTTTATTTAATCCTGGAACATTACTCATATTAAGCATGTCTGCCCAATTTTGATAGTCTCTAAAGACATTAAATAATTTTTCATGATGAACATACTTTTTAATTTCATCAGTATAAATAGTAGGAAATTGTAATACTAAACCATGATTATTTAGAAAGTGCAAATCAAAATATGTTAAACATTTTGTACTTACTGGCATTAAACTAAAAAAATAATCATAGATTCCTCCAAGTTTATATAAAGTAACAGTTGAACTAACTTCATATTTAAGCATATCTGCCGTAGACAATATTTTTCTTTTTGTAAAATATTCAATTGCTTCTTTTCTATCTACTCTACACTTTTGAATTGTTAAATCTTTATTTGCTATTTCTAACATTTTTTCTTTTATTTCGTTAGTTTTGCTTTCAGTTAATTCAAAAGAAGTACTTATATAAAGCCCTTTATCAATTGAATGTTTAACTTCTATTCTAGCATTATCTCCAAATAAATCGTTGGTAGCATAACTAAGTAAAAATACTAATGAATTAATATATACTTGGTTACCTCTTGGATCTTTTAAATCAACAAATTCAATATCTTTATTAGATGTTACTTTACTAGATAATTCTTTATATTCATTTCCTACTCTTGCAAGTAGTATTGGATATTTAAAATTATCCTGATAGTCTTTAGCTAAATCAAGCAATGATATTCCACTATCTACAATAGAGCTTTTTCCCATTATATTAATTTTTAATGACTTTAAGTTTTCTATCATTCTTTATCCCTTCTATTCTTTTTTCATTTTATCATAAATATTAATTCTTTTCTATAAAGATATATTAATTTATTTATTGTTAATTAAATTTTCGTAAATACTTTTAATTTTTCTAAATCGATGATTTAATCCACTCTTACCTACTTTATTTCCAGTTTCAATTGTCATTATTTTAGCTAATTCTTCTAAAGAAACTTCGGGATATTTTTTTCGATAATTACATGTTTCTTGTAACTTTTCATCTAGCATATCTAATCCTAATATTTCATCAATCTTATCAATTTCTTCGATTGTTTTATTAGCAGACATAATTATTTTATCAATATTAGCTTGTTCACAATTATTAAGTCTATTAGTAATATTCTTTTGTTCTTTTTCAATAATAACATTTTCGTAATATAGAGTTTCTTTAACTGCTCCTACTATCTTAAGAAAATCACTTACTTTTTCTGCTTCTTTTATATAAACCATATATTTAGTATCTCTAATTATAATTTTAGAATTAAGATTAAAATTATTTAGTAGTCTTTGAACAAATACTGCTTCAAATTTATTATCATAAAGCATTTCTAAATGATATCCACTTTTAGGATCAGTTATACTTCCTTTAGATAAAAAGCTTCCTCTTATATATGCCTTTTCTTCTTCGATAGATCCAGTTATGTATTCTTTAGGTGAATCTATAAAATTATTATCTTCATCAATCAAAGATAAGTCTCTTAGTATACTAACAACCTTATTCTTTATTATTATTACATATAACATTTTTTTACTAAAGTTAGCTAATTTTCTATTTTCAAAAGTAGTTTCTACTCCATAAATTCTTTTAATTAAAGTATATAATCTTTTAGCTATTTTAGCGTTTTCTGTAACTAATTCTATCTTATCAATATCTTTTTTCCAGTTACTTCTAATATATCCAGATAACTCTGCTATATTCTCAAGCATAGGAAAGTCTTTAGTACAAATTTCTTCTTTAACATTCATAGTAAATGACATATATACCTCCTTAATCTAAACTTTTTATATATTTAGTTAGCAATATTCTAATTTTTCTTAAACAATTATCTACTTTTTTATATGGAATATCTAACAAAGTACTAATTTCTTTATTAGAAAATTTATTAGCTTTAAGTTCAAATATCATTCCTTCTTCATCAGATAATTCATGTCTATAAGCCCATATCTTTTTATAAATTTCTTCACTTAATACATTTTTTTCAACATTCTCTTTAGAAGGAATTATTTCTTCTAAATATGTTTCTTCTTTATCATCTAATGGAATATTTAAAGATATAGATTCTGTTAATAACATATTTTTATTTCTACCTAATCCTTTTAAATATCTTTCCATTTCTCTTTTAATACATAAAGAAGCATAAGTATAAAATAACGTAGAATTTTCATCATACTCTCTAATAGCTACACATAAAGCATAATATCCTTCTTGTAATAAATCGTCATATTCTGCTCTTTTATTCTTATTTTTCATATAGTAATCATATGCTAATTTTGCTATTAAAGTTTTATATTTATTATATAGTGTGTTGTATGCATATTCATCATTTTCTCTAACTTCATATATTAATTCATAATCATTAATATTTTTATAATCCAACAAAAACCTCCCATAATAGTTTATATCATTTTAAATATTATTATTCCTGCTGCTACTGAAGCATTTAAACTATTTATCTTTCCTTTCATTGGGATTTTAGCTATATAATCACATTCATCTTTAACACTCTTAGATATTCCTTTTCCTTCATTACCAATAACCACAGCAATCTTTCCACTATAATCTAAGTTATTGTAATTCTCTCCATCCATATCTGTTCCAATTATCCAGAAACCATGATCTTTTAAATCTTTCATAGTACTAACTAAATTAGTAACCATAGATATTTTTACATCATTAATAGCTCCTGCACTTGTTTTGACAGTTGTACCATTAACACTAACACTACGATCTTTAGGAATAATAATACCTGTTAATCCAGCAGCTTCTACTGTTCTAATAATGGCACCAAAATTATGTGGGTCTTCTAAATGATCTAATATTACTATCTTGGCATCAGGTACATCTAGTAATTCTTCTAAATCTGTATAACTAAAATCCTCAACATCTAGAATTATACCTTGATGAGAATAATTATCAAATTCAGAAAACTCTCTTTTATCTTTATAAATAACTTTTAAATTTCTTTTTTCTATTAAAGATTTTATATCTTTATCATTAAAATCTTTTAAACAAATTATTTTATATATCTTTTTATCACTATTTAAATATTCTTTAGCAACATTTCTTCCATATACTAGCATAATGTACCTCCTAGAATTAAATTCATTAATTCTTCAATTCGATTTCTTTTATTAGTTAACTCTAAATATCCTATAATAGCTTCTAAACCAGTAGCATTTTTATATGTTACAATATCACAGTTTTTAGGATGTCTATTCCCTTTATGATTTCTAGCTCTTTTCATAATATCAATTTCATCTTCTAATAAAATGTTTTTTTCTAACATGCTAAGTAAGTATTCACTTTGTTTTTTGGCACTAACATAATTAATTGATTCTTTTTGTAGCATATCTACATTAGGTATATTTTTACTAATAAGAAACTTTCTTACATAGTATTCATAAATATTGTCTCCTAGATATGCTAAAACCAGTATATTTAAATTATTAATATCCATAAAAATCACCAATAATATTTTATCATAAAGAGAAAGAAAAAAACTTGATTTTATCAAGTTTTATTTTATTTGAGTAACTATTTTATCATGAACATCAAATACTTCATCAGCTACTTCAATTATTTCTTTAGAATGAGTAATAATTATAATTGTATGATTTCTTTTCATTTCTTCTAAAAGAGCTAATACATTTCTTTCATGTTCTTCTTCTAATAAGTTAATAATATCATCTATTAATATTATTTTACTTTCAGTTAATAATAATCTAGCTATAACTAACAATTTAGTTGCAGACATACTAATTGGAGTATTACTATCAATTACTGTTTCATATCCATTATCAAGTTTAATTATCTCTTCATCTAAACCTAATCTAGTACATACTTCTTTTATCTTATCTTCATCATCATTTATTAATTTTAAGTTTTTCATTATAGATATATTAAAGAATAATGATTGTCTACTTACACTTGATACTAATTTATAATATGAACAGTCATCTATATCTTCTATTTCTATACCATCTAAAGTAATATTACCTTCATGTTGTCTATTTAATTTCATTAATAAATCAAATATACCATTCTGTGCTGTTTCATCTCTACCAGTTAAAACTGCTATTTCATTAGGCTTAATACTAAATGTTGGTTTATCTAAAGTAGGATTATCTCTAAATCCATACAAAACATGATTAAAATTAATACTTCCAACTACTTTATTTCTATCTAATACAATACCTTCTTTTTTGTTTTTGCTATATTCTACTAATTTATTAAATCTATTAAGTGATACTTTTAGATTACGATATTCTACATTGATAGTTAATATAGTAGAGAAGTTATCTATTATCTTTTGATAATAATTATAAATTAATAATAAAGTACCTACTTCAATAAGACCACTTTTAACTTTAAATAAACAATATATAATTGTTAATAATCTAAATAATTCAAAAACATATAAAGAGGCATGATTATTTGAGTTAAATGTTACATTATATTTTTTATTATCTTTTAAGTATCCTTTTACTTCTTTATTAGTTAATTTAGATACTTTATCAAAGATGTTGTAACTTTTTATTTCTTTTATTCTTACAAAATAATCATAGATAGATGTTCCCATTTCATCTAGTGATTGTTTTCTATTCTCATTTAATACTTGTACTTTTCTACCAGATAATACTGATATTAAAATCATTACTACTGATACAATTACTGAGGATGCAAATATCATTGGATCTAATGTATAGAAATAAATAAAGATTATAATAAATTCTATTACTTGAATTGTTCTTAGAACACTAGCTGTAAAAAAGCCTGAAATTATATCTACATCAGAAATAACTATATTAGAATATGCACTTGATCCAAATCTAGATAAACTAAACAAAGAATTATCAGCAGTTTTTTCTATACCTAAACTATTATAATAATTAAATAATTTATTATATAAATTATGATATGTTAGCTGATTTAATCCTTCCAGTAATCGATATGCTCCAGTAACAAATATAGAAAATACTAGTAAGAAAATTGCAGAATCATAATTCTTAGCTGTAATACTATCAATTGCCATACTAAATAATACAGGAATAATTAACAATATTCCTCTAATTAATGTAGAAGTTAAAATTTTTAAAAAATATTCTAACTTAGCAACTTTAATTGTCGTTTTTAATTCATTCCAAACACTAGTTTTCATACATACCTCTCTATTATAATATTATCATTTTTTACTTTTTTTTACTATAAAAAAAAGAACTCAATAGTTCTATTTTCAAAATGGTGCCGATTGAAAGACTCGAACTTCCCACCTATGCGTTACGAGGGCATTGCTCTACCTGATGAGCTAAATCGGCGACAAATACATTATAACATCAAAAAAATCATATGTCTATTTTCTTTCAATAAAAAAGTCACTAAATATAGTGACATTTTTCCTATGATTTGTTGTTTTCTATATATCCTTCTAGTTCATCTTTCCAAGATTCATCTAAGACTTCACATTTTTCATAACAAGCTGCTGCTCTTCCTAAAGCTTTAAACATCTTATTCATTCCTCTACTTGATGTTTCTCGATTTGCTATGTTACTTGCTTTGATACCTATTGTTTGTCCTTCAGCATAAGAATCTATATTTGCTCCAATATACATAAATTCCCATTTACTATGTTTTTTAATTAGCTTATTAATTGACTCTTTATTATATTCTCTTGAAGCATTTTCTAATCCATCTGTAGTAATTACAAATAATACTTTTTCGTCTTCTGCTTTCTTATCTAAATCACTAATTGTAATACCAATAGCATCATATAAAGCTGTTGTTCCTCCAACATAGTAATCTTTATTAGTTAACTTTTTAATTTTATTAATAGGTACTCTATCATGTAATAACGAATAATTATTATCAAATAAAACTGTAGTTACTAATGCATCACTTTTCTCCTTTTTCTTTTTTTCCACAAAACTGTTGAAACCTCCAATAGTATCTTCTTCAAATCCTCCCATTGAACCAGATTTGTCTAGTATAAACACGATGTTTAATTTCTTTTCTTCATTTTTTTTCATATTATTCCCTTCTTTCTGAAACAATGATATTATATTTATGAAAGATTTAGGTCTTTTAGAAAGCGACATTTTATGAAAGAAGAATTAGAACTGTTTTTAAAAGAAAATTTAATCGTAGAAAGAAAACCTTTATTTTTTAAAGCTAGGAAAATGGAACAAGCTAGATCTGCAGCATCACAATCAGTAGCATTTGGTAGTATTTGTGAAGATACTTGTGCAGAATTACCATTAGATGCTTATTTAAATGATAATAAAAAGAATCCTTCTTTTAGAGATGTTTTATTTAAGTATATTGATAATAAAAATCTTAAGGATTCTGATGTATATAACAAAGTTAATATAGATCGAAGATTATTTAGTAAAATAAGATGTGATGATAACTATAATCCAAGTAAAGAAACAGTTATTTTATTGGGAATTAGTTTAGAATTAAGTTTAAAAGAATTTGAAGAACTTCTCATTACTACTTCTTATCATTTATCTAATACTAGTGTTAGTGATTTAATAATTAAGTTTTGTTTTATAAATAGGATTTATAATATAGATACTATTAATGATTTTTTATATGATCATAAATGTAAGACATTATGTTAAATTACTATTACTAAATAATTTTATAAATATTATTATGTACATTAACATTTCATACTAATTATTTTGTGTATTTAAAAACAGTATAATCATTGATATAATGTATATGTTAGGAAGGATGTAGATGATATAAAAAAAAATTCAAAAATGATTTGTATTTCAGAAAAAAAAGCATGCATATTAGGACTTATATTATCCCTTGTATTTGCAATTATTAGTTCGTATATTGGTGCTTATATAATAATTGAAGCAGGATTGGGTAATGGTAAAGTAAATGTTTTTAATCTTGGAAATATTCTAATACCAATTCTATTTATCGTTTTTGCAATTCTTATTTTTGCATTTATCGTTATATGTAGTATTCAAAAAGATAAATAATTATCTTAAGAAGTGTGTTAATCTACTTCCTATATGACAAGCAAATGCTTGTTTTTTTTACTTTATTATTATGTTTTTTTCATTCGACTTGTGACTAATTTGTTCATAATAAAAACGACCTTTTTCAAGTCGCTTTTTTTATACTCGAAAAGTTCGAGTTTGATATCAATATGGTGGAGCCGGGGAGAATTGAACTCCCGTCCGAAATAAGCCCTGTATAAACTCCTACAAGTTTAGTTAATTATAAAATCTCGTTATATAGATAACTAATTAACAATTTATCTAATAACCAGTCTATTTAATTCATTACTGCTTATAGACATCACAATAATATATCCTGCTTTATCAGCCTCTTTATATCTCTCACAGGAAAAGAGTTATAAGAAGCACACTTTCCTAATTAGATTAGGCAAAAGCTACAGCATTTCTGTTGAAAAGTGTAGCAAGTGTATTTTTAATTTTGTTGCCAGTTAAATTTAAACTGACGCATGTACGTATGCCACGACTTGCCATCTATACTCAGCTTGTCCCGTCGAAACCATAAATCGACCCCGTGCTAAGATTATAGCATATTTACTATAATAATTCAAATTTATTCTAAGTAATCAGGTCTTAAGAAATATAGTTCTGGTACATTTCTTAATACAAAATATACTGTTAGTATTACTCCAATTATTAATAATACTTTATACGATATTTTAGGCTTTTTATTCTTTAGTATATAGTTTTTAACAGCATATACTGAATAAATAATTCCTACGATTAATAATATGAACATTAAAGGATTATATTTAAATGCTAAAATAACATCAAAACTAAGTAATGCTTTAATCATTCTAGTTGTTCCACATCCCGGACATGTTAAATTTAAGTATTTATGATATGGACATTCATACATAAAAATCTCGCTTAAAGACAAAATTAATAGGGCAAATACAATTGCCCATATTAAAATACTTATTACAATTAAAATTCTTTTTTTCAACTTAATAAACTATAGTAAATTGAAAAGAATAGTTGCAGATTCAATAGTATCAATAATTGAACCAAAGAATCCTAAGAAGAACATTAAGATACCAAATACAATTCCGATACTACTTAAAATAATACCAGCGATTGCAAGTCCTTTTCCTTCACCATTCATTTTCTTTGAATTAACAAGTCCAACGATTGATAAAACTAAACCAATTATTGCAAGTGATCCACAACAAACAAAGCTTACTAATGAAACTACGAAACCAGCGATTGCTAATCCATTTTTTTGTTGTGCAGGTGCATTTTGGTATACAGGTTGTGCAGCAACTTGTTCTGCAGCTCCTACTTTAGTTCCACAGTTAGTGCAAACTACATCTCCTTCTTCTAATGAACTTCCACAATTAGTACAAAATTTTGCCATATTATCAACTCCTCTATATATAATTATATCATTATAATAACATTTTATGCAAATGCTATCTTACATGTTTAGCGATTTCTCTTTGCATATCTCTTTCTTTAATAGATTCTCTCTTATCATAATCCTTTTTACCTTTACAAAGACCTAACAATATCTTTGCTTTATTGTCTTTGAAATACAGTTTTAGTGGGATAAGTGTATATCCTTCTAATTTTACTTTATTATCTAATTTTAATATTTCTTTTTTATGCATTAGTAGTTTTCTTGTTCTTGTTTCTTCATGATTAAAGATATTTCCTTCTTTATATACTCCGATAAACATGTTTAGGACAAATAGTTCACCTCTTCTAATATGAGCATAACTGTCCCCAATATTACAACTACCTTCTCTTATTGATTTAATTTCTGTTCCTTTTAGAACAATACCACATTCAAATTCATCTTCAACATAGTAATTATATCTTGCTTTTCTATTAAGTATTTCCATAAAATCCCCTACAATTTTTTAATTATTTTAAAATCTACTGCTCTTTCTTCTTTATTAGCTCTAGTTACTTCAACTAATACTCTATCACCTAGTCTAAAATCATTTCCACGGTCACTCTTTAACATTTGTGCATCTTCATCAAAATTATAGAATCCTTTTAAATCACTTATATGAACTAAGCCTTCAATTAGATTATCTAATTCAACAAACATTCCAAAATTAGTAACTGATGATATCATTCCTTCATATTGTTCACCAATATGCTGTTCCATATATTCAGCCATTTTCATATCATCTACTTCTCTTTCACAATCGACAGATGCTTTTTCTTTGGCACTAGACTGATCACAAACATAAACTAATTTTTGCTCCCAGTGATTTAATGTTTCTTTTGATAAATCTTTATTAAATAAATATGTTCTTAATAATCTATGTACTGTCGTATCTGGATATCTTCTAATTGGTGAAGTAAAATGCGTATAACATTTACTTGCTATTCCATAGTGACCTAGGTTTTGTGGTAAATAAACAGCTTTTTGCATATTTCTAAGTAATAAGCTTGATAATACTTTACCTTCTTTTTTCTCATTACAAAAATCAGCTAATTTTTGAATAGACTTAGGTTTAATGTCCTTAATATTTCCTGGTGGTGTATATCCTAGAGAACTTACAAATTTTAAGAATTCTTTAATTTTTTCTTCTTTAGGATATTCATGTACACGATAGATAAATGGTAAATCCATATAGAAAATATGCGTAGCAACACACTCGTTAGCTGCTATCATAAAGTCTTCGATTAATTTTTCTCCTTTACCTCGATCTCTTAAAACTACATCTGTTGGTATACCATTTTCATCAACTAGTATTTTAGCTTCATCAACATCAAAGTTAATAAATCCTCTATCTATTTTCATTTGTCTAATTTTTTCTGCTAATTCTTCCATCTCTAATAACTTATCTTTATATGGTTCATATCCTTCAGGAACAATATTTTGTTCTAAAATCATATTAACCTTTTTATAAGTCATTTGAATTCTTGATTTAATTACACTTTCAAATATTTCATAATCAATAGTTTTACCATGTTCATCTATTTCCATTACACAAGATATTGCTAATCTTTCTACTTCTGGATTAAGTGAACAAATACCATTAGATAATTTATGTGGAAGCATAGGTATAACTCTATCTACAAGATATACACTTGTACCTCTTTCAAAGGCTTCTTTATCTAGTGGATTATTTTCTGTTACATAATAAGATACATCAGCGATATGAACTCCTAATTTATAATGTCCATTATCTAATTTATCAATACTTATCGCATCATCAATATCCTTAGTATCATCACCATCAATAGTAAATATCATTTCATTAGTTAGATCTCTTCTACCCTTTTTATCTTCTAGAGATATTTCTTCAGGTATTTTATCTAAATAAGCAATTGTTTCTTCATCAAAAGAATCCTTTATTTTATATTTACTAACTACAGATAATATATCTACTCCCGGATCATTTTTATGTCCTAGTATTTCTTTTACTTCTCCAATACATTTACCTTTTTCTTTAAATTCTTTAATAGATACAACTACTTTATGTCCATCAACAGCACCTTTATTTTTATTTTTAGGAATAACAATATCTAGTTTTAAAGATTTATCATCAGGAATAATATATCCTATCTCTTTCTTGAAATAGATTTCTCCAACTACATCTTTAAGATTTCTAGCAAGAGTTCTTACTATTCTTCCTTCTCTTCTGCCATCTTCTTTTACTTTAGTTATTTCACATACTACTGTATCATCATCAATGGCATCTCTAATATCATCTGCTGATACAAAGATATCTTCATCTTCTCCATCTACTTCAACAAATCCATATCCTCTTTTATTTACTCTTAAAGTACCTCTTTTTAAAGTACTAGACATATTAAATAACATGTACTTATTCTTATTAGAATGGTAAACTTGTCCCTCTTCTTCTAATTCTCTTAAAGCTTCACTCATTTCTCTAGTTTCTTCAATAGATTTATTATCTAATAAAGAATCTATCTCTTCATAGTTTAAAGCTCTATCACTATTTTCTAGTATTTCTAGTATTCTATCTTTCATATCACACCATCCTAGAATAAATTATAACATAAAAAAAGGCTACTAATAGCCTTTTTGTTTTAGATATTACTCATTATGTTCATTACAACACATATTATAAAGAATGAAGCACCAAGTAAAAATGTTAATCTACTAATAAATAACTCTGATCCTCTTTCTTTTCTCTCTCTAAATAAGTCACTGTTACCTCCAGATATAATCTGTGAAGCTCCTTCAGCCTTATTACTTTGTAATAATACAATAGCTATTAGTAAAACTGAAACTATTAATAATACTACCTTCATGCTATCACCTCTTTAAATAACGTTATTAATTTAACATATTTTAATAAAAATTACAAGTATTTATTGATTTTATAATGTATTTACAAGATCTTTAAATTCTTTTCCTCTTACTTCGCACTCTTTATATTGATCCCATGATGCTGATGCAGGAGATAAAAGTATTACAGATCCTTCAGTACTAGAATCATATAACTTTTTAAATCCATCACTTAAATGTTCTTCTACTATTACAGGAATGTTATGATTATCTGCAAACTCTTTTACTCTTTCACGACATGTTCCAATAGCAAGTATTCCTTTTACATGAGTTAAATAATCACTTAGTTCTTCAAAATCTTGTCCTCTTTCTAAACCGCCTAATATTATATAGGTATCTTGTTCAAAAGATGAAAGAGCTATTTGCGTACATTTTATATTAGTTGCTTCTGTATCGTTATAGAACCTTCTTCCATTTACTTCTTTAACAAATTCTAAACGATGTTCTACTCCATTAAAGTTAGATACTACTTTATTAATAACTTCATTTGGAACATCAAATTGTTTAACTATAGCAATAGCACCTAAAACATTTTCAACATTGTGCATTCCTGCTATTTTAATAGATGATCTATCCATAACATATTCATCTTTATAATATAATTTACCATCTGATAAATAAGCTCCATCTACTTTTTGTTTAGATGAGAAATATATTTTATTAGATTTAATAGATTTAGTTTCTTCAAGTACTTCTTTATTTTCAAAATTAAGTATTGCTATATCATCTTCTGTTTGTTCTTTAAATAACTTAGCCTTTACTCTTTTATAGTTTTCATAACTCTTTAAGAAGTCTATATGAGCAGGACTTAAATTAGTCATTAAAGCTACATTTGGTCTATATTTAGACATGTTTTCTAATTGTTGGCAAGATACTTCCATTACGATGATATCTCCACTTTTTACTTGTCCTAATAAATTAGTCATAGGAAAGCCAATATTTCCTGTTAGAAATACTTTATCTTTATAGTATTCATGCATAATTTCATAAGTTAAAGTCGTTGTTGTTGTCTTACCATTAGTACCTGTTATACCAATTAATTTAATACCTTTAGGAAGTAATCTAAAGGCCATTTCTGCTTCATTAATTACTTCAACACCTAATTCTCTAGCTTTTAATACATATTTATGATCTATTGGTACTCCAGGATTCTTGATAAGATAATCAAAAGAATCATCTAATAAATCATCTGGATGACTACCAAATATAAGATGAACTCCAAGTGATTTTAAATCTTCTATTTGATTTTTATCAAGTTTTTCTTCTAACTTTCCATCATTTAAGTAAACTTCATTATTATGTTCTATTAAATACTTAGCTGCAGCATAACCACTTCTTGCTAAACCTAGTATTAATATTTTATTGTTTGTAAACATTTCCATCACCTAGCGAAATTATATCATAACTTATTTTAAATTCAAATAAGATATGTTATAATTGCCTTATACTAGGAGGATGTATGAAAGTAAAAGAATTAAGTAAGGAAGAATTTGATAATTTTGCTAAACAAGATGACTTTGCTAATCCTTGGCAAACATCCAATTTTGCACTTGCTGCTCAAGCATTAGGTTATGAAACATTATACTTAGGAATCGAAGACAATGGTGCATTAAAGGGTTGTACTTTGTTACTTACAAAAAACGTATATTTAGGACAATATATTTCTTATGCCCCTAGAGGTATAATTACTGATTATGGTAATACTACTTTAGTTGTTTCGATATTAAATACATTAAAAACATACCTAAGTGATAGAAAAATAATGTCTATTACCATGGATCCACCAATTGTTATGGAAGTAAGAGATAAACATGGTGTTATAAAAGAAAGTAATTATAATGGAATAGATAAAGCATTAGATGCTCAATTACATAATAACGAAATTATTAAGAAACAAGATTATGCTAAAGAATTTAGAAAAACTATAATGCGTAAAAATAAATTTGAATATCGCGGAGAAAACTATTATTTTGAAGGTATTCTACCAAGATGGTATTCTGAAATCAAATTACCAATAGTTACAAAGAATTTATTAGCTCAAGTAGATAAAAGAACAAGAAATAAATTAAGAAAATCTGCTAAACTAGGTGTAGAAATAATTAAAGATGATACTATGAATGTAGAAAACTTCTATGATTTAGCAAAAGAAAATTTCAACAGACCAGCAGAATACTATAAAGAATTATTAGAAAATAATCCTGATGCTGAAGTATATTTAGCTAAGATTAATACAGAAAGATATGTTAACAATAGTAAGATACTTTATGAAAGAGAATTAGATAGAAATGAAAGTTTAGCTAGAATAATTGAAGAAAGAAATCTTAGAGGAAAAAATATTCAAAAGATTTTAAATAAAAAAATGGAAAGTGATCACATAATAGCTGGTTACAAAGAACATCTAGTTGTTGCTACTAATCTATTAAAAACAAATCCTGAAGGATTATTTATTGCTTATGCAATTGTAATGAAAAGTAATAAACATGTTTATATCTTTGAAGATGGATATGCTAAACAGTATAAGAATATTCCTGCTATCAACTTATTAAGATTTAAACTATTAGATCAATATTCTAGTGAAAATAGATATGAAACATTTAATTTTGGAGCTATTACTGGTAACTTTGATAGAAAGAATAATGATTTATATGGATTAAATGTAGCTAGATTATCATTAAATGGAACTGTAGTTGAATATATTGGAGAATTTGGAATAATGACAAATAAAGCAATGTATAATTTATATCAAGCTGCAGTTATAGATAGATTTAACTTTAAGATATAAAAAATGAAACAAAAAAAAGCATCGTAAGATGCTTTTTTAATTCTATTATTCAACGATTTCAGTAACTGTACCAGCACCAACTGTTCTTCCACCTTCACGGATAGAGAATTTAGTACCGTTTTCAAGAGCAACTGGGTGAATTAATTCAACGTCTAATACAACGTTATCACCTGGCATAACCATATCTACTCCTGGTTCTAAATCGATTACTCCAGTTATATCTGTAGTTGTAAAATAGAATTGTGGACGATAATTTTTGAAGAATGCTGTATGACGTCCTCCTTCTTCTTTAGTTAATACATATACTTGAGCTTTAAATTTCTTATGAGGTGTAACTGATCCTGGTTTAGCAAGAACTTGTCCTCTTTCCACTTCATCACGGTTGATACCACGAAGAAGTACTCCTGCGTTATCTCCAGCTTCAGCATAATCTAATGATTTTCTAAACATTTCGATACCAGTAACTACTGTCTTCTTAGTTGG
>JAEEGL012696161.1_pt1 | contig 39168 bp, 24 predicted proteins | sample 9134231 | NCBI WGS metagenome assembly JAEEGL01 (sample SAMN16246548, study PRJNA631951) | gut metagenome | biome: gut microbiome; feature: rumen; material: fiber-attached | host: Bos | place: Iran: Karaj | collected 2018-10 | reverse complement strand
GACTACATCCTCGACGAGCGTGTCCGTGAGCTCTTCGGTGAGGAGCAGCGCTGGGTCACCCTCAGCCGTCTGTCCTGCAACCCGAACGCGACCTACGTGCTTGACAAGTATCCTACCCAGAACGCCACCACTTCGAATACCTTCTACGAGCGTACCCGCAAGTATGGTTTCGGATATGAGAATGAGGATCGCGGCCGCGAGACCTACACCGACGCTCTCGGCAATGTCCGCCACCGCCCGAACATCATGCCTCACAACTATGTGCTTCCTATTCCGATCCAGATCATCCAGTCCAACAAGGACAAGGAGATCCCTCAGAATTACGGATACAAATAGTGGATAATTCCTTAAGAGACCGGTTCCCGATTCGGGGACCGGTTTTTTATTGTATAAATTCAGTATATTTGCTTCATATTATTCTCTTGTTTATGAAGCTAAAACTATACGTCCTGATCGGATTGATCCTAATCGTCGCTTCTTGCGCATCCACTCCAGGCCTGGAGAAAAAGGCTATGGCCCGGCTTCCAAAAGCGTTGGAATCGGCCATGGAAGACCAGATGTCAGTCAAAGGAGGAGCTCAGATACAATCCCCGAAAACAATCTACGACAGTGACAGTCTGTGCATTATCCACTTCCAGGCCGTCGCGAGGGATCCGTCCGGGAAGGATTACAGTTTCCCGGTCCGTTATGTATTCCTGCGCGACAATTTCATGAGCGCCGCCGAGGGTCATCCCGTGTATATGGACATGGTAACCGGCAGCCCGACAATGACCCCCGACGAAGTGCAGAAGCTTAAGGATTATTGCGCCGAGAACAGTCACGATCTCTACGTGTATTATGCGGGAGTCGCTTCCCCTATTGATAGTAATGGCATATTATGAACCGATTCGCCCTGGCATACCGGGAACAGCAGCAGCTGTTCATGTTTGATAAGACCTATCTTTGGGGAACCCTGCTGAAAGTTGGAGGGCTCGCCACCCTTCTCGCCCGTTTCATCGTACAGTTTTTCTGGAACCCGACCGCCGCTATTATCATAACATTGGCGCTCCTGGGGTTGTCGGCCTACATGACCTGGGCCTATGTCAGGGATTCCAGAAAAGACTGGGAACTAATTCCACTGTGTCTGATCCCTTCGATCATAATAGGAGCGTCATTGTCTGACAACAGCCTACATTTTGAGTACCTGACCTCCATCCTGCTCGTCCAGGGGGCTCTCCTGATCTACAAGAACATAAAGTCGAGGAAAGTAATAGGCGGAATAACTCTCTCTGTAATCCTCTATCTCACAGCAGGTTCCGCCGCTTTGCTTTTCGCCGTCTGCACCTTATTCGCAGGGTTGGGGAAAGATATCAAAGCAGCGGGAATCAACCTTTTGACCGTGGCCGCCTGCGGTGTTCTGGCATTTTTCTCCGCTGGTGTACCGACTTGGACAGCCGCTTTCACCCCAGCTCTGTACTACGACATTGACTCGACCCTCCCGGCCTTCCATTGGGCTGGATGGATCGCTCTCCCTGTCGTAGTTCTGGCGAGCCGCCTGGCCGTGAAGTTCAGGTTGAAGCCTTGGGCTTCGACATTATTCGGGCTGGCGCTTCTGGCCCTGTCTTTTATCCCGGCCACCAAGTTCGACAAGAAGATGGCCGAGAACCAGCCAAGATTGGGTTACATATTCGAGTATTACACAATCAACGAAGACTGGGACGGACTGGTCAAGGCTTGCGAAAAGGCACCTTGGCTTCCAAGAACAGCCAATTACCTGAATATGGCTCTCGCCTGGAAAGGAGAATTGGCCGACAAGTTACTTAAATATGACCAACGTGGAGCGGACGGGCTTGTGATGACGACCAAGGACAGGGCTGTGGATGTCGCTCAGGCTCATATCATGTTCGCTATGGGAAACGTCGCGGCCGCCCAGGATGTCGCCTTCAACACATTGATCTCACTCCAGGGATACTGTCCCTCAATGATGAAGATAAATGCCCAAGTGGAGCTCATGAGAGGCAGTTATGAGGTGGCTGACAAGTATTTATCTCTTTTGGAAAAGGCTCCGCATTACCGCGGTTGGGCAAAAGAGCAACGGAAGTTCCTCTATGATGACGCCGCGATAGAAGCGGATCCACTGCTTGGAAACGGAAGGCGTAATCTTGAAGCCGAGAACCACTTCATAATGTACACCAACCCGATGACGGAGCTCTTCCCGATCCTTGACGCCAACCCGACAGACAGAAGGACTCTTGAATATGGACTCTGCTATCTGCTTCTGGCCAAAGACCTCAACTCCGTCAAGCATTTCATCCTGGATTATTACAGTTCGCCTGACTCGCCGGAGCTGCCCCGGATCGCCCAGGAGGCAATGGTGTTCTACAGCGAATACTCAAGGAATATGGAAGGTGTCGAGCCCTTCGGTCTGGACTGGTGCTACGAGCACGGCGTCAAACAGGAGACCGTCACACGTTTCGAGGAATATAAGAAAGCCGCTGTCGCGGGCGCCACGGCGTTAAGACGCTTCCGCGGCACATATTGGTATTATTTGGTTCACACCCAGATTTGACGGAACTATCGCTATGAGAAGGATTATCTATCATTTCTTTATTCTCGCCGGGCTTCTTACGATGATTTCATGCGCCCGCAGGCCCGCCAATGCTGAACCTTTGTCGGAGGAAGCTCCGATATTCCCTGATTATAAAGAGGTTACTGTTCCCGTCAACATCGCTCCGCTGAATTTTTCTTTACTTGACAAGGATAAAGGAATTCTCGTCGCAGGAGACAAAGTCTTCCGGTCACGCAGGGGAGTTTTCCGTTTCAGCCCAAGGAAATGGCGGAAAATGATCTCGAATAGTGGTGACAACGGCTCCATAAACCTTGAAATATTCATCCACGAAGATGGGAAATGGCTGTCCTACAAGCCTTTCAATATCCACATCAGCCAAGACAAGATCGACCCTTGGTTTTCTTACCGCCTGATTCCTCCGGGCTATCAAGGCTGGCAGGAGATGGGTATTTACCAAAGGGACCTGGAGTCATATTCCGAAAAAGCGATCCTGACGAACGACCTCACCGGAGGCAACTGCATGAATTGCCACACCTACATGAATGGAGATCCGTCAAAGATGGTCTTCCACGCCAGGGCGACTTTCGGAGGTACCATGGTGGTGAATGAAGGGGAGGTCGAGAAACTCAACACCAAGACAGACTCCACCATCAGCGCCCTCGTCTATCCCTACTGGCATCCCTCGGGAGATTATGTCGCCTTCTCGGTCAACAAGACCTTCCAGTCGTTCCATAATCACGACGCCAACCGCATCGAAGTCTATGACGAGGCTTCCGATGTTGTTGTTTACAATGTCAAGACCCACCAGATCGCCTGGTCGCCCCTGACCAAGGCGGAAGACCGGTTCGAGACCTTCCCTACCTTCTCTCCTGACGGGAAGTGGTTGTATTTCTGCTCCGCTGAAGCGGTCACGCCTATGCCCGACAAATACCGCGAAGCGAGATACGGACTCTACAGGATAGCTTTCAACGCTGAAGACATGAGTTTCGGGGACAGCCTCGAGCTCGTCTATGACGCTCCCGCCGAAGGATTCAGCGTCTCCTTCCCGAGGATCTCTCCGGACGGACGGTTCCTTTGCTTCACCCGCCACGGCTATGGTAACTTCTCCATCTGGCACAAGGATTCGGACCTTTGGCTCGCTGACCTGAAAGACGGTTCCGTCAGGCCCATGGAGGGTGTCAACTCCGACAATGTGGATAGTTTCCACACCTGGAGTTCGGACGGGAAGTGGCTGGTATTCAGCAGCCGGAGGGATGACGGACTTTACACGAAGCCATATTTCACCCATGTTGACGCTGACGGGAACGCCACCAAACCGTTCCTCCTTCCTCAAAAGGATCCCAAGTCATATTACAAGAGACTGATGAGATCCTATAACCTCCCGGCTTTTACGACCGGGAAAGTCAAAGTCGGGAAAAGGAAACTGATTGATGTCCTGCGGAATTCCCCCGGCACAGATGTTCAAGTGAAACAATAATGTCCTCGATATGAAAAGATTTCTGCTATTGACAGCGGCTCTTCTTGCCGTGATCCCCACCTTAGCCCAGACAATCCATCAGGCATCCTCGTTCGGCATCAAATCCGACGGGGTCACGCTCAACACCAGGTCAATCCAGGCTGGAATAGACTACATCAGCGAACACGGCGGCGGTGTCCTTGAGTTCAGTGTCGGGCGCTATCTTACGGGAAGCATATTCCTTAAAGACAATGTGGAGATCCGTCTTCTGGAAGGGGCTGTCCTGGTCGGTTCGACCAACCCGTACGACTATGACATGGTAGAGGGCAACTATGGGTTCCTTCTCGCCAAGGGGCAGAAGAATATATCCGTAAAAGGCAAAGGAGTCATTGACGGCCGTGGATTCGATTGTGCCCTGAATTTCCTGAACCAGGTCCATCTGGGATTCCTCGAGGACACCACGAAGAATGACAGGGTCACCAAAAGGCCGAAACTCATTTACTTCCGTGAATGCGAGAATGTGGTGATCGAGGGGGTGAACCTCAGAAACGCCGCCGAATGGACTCTTGTGACCGACCAGTGCGAGAACCTTTTGATCAGCGGGATCCTTCTGGACAGCAAGAACTACTGGAATAACGACGGACTGGACATCGTGGATTGCCGTCACGTCATTGTAAAAGACTCATTCATAGACGCTTCCGACGACGCTATTTGCTTTAAGTCCCACTCCGCCGAGCATCTTTGCGAGGACATTGAGGTCAGGAACTGCGTAGCCCGCTCGAGCGCCAGCGCCTTCAAATTCGGAACCGTCTCAAAGGGCGGTTTCAAGAATATCCGGATCATAAACAACAAGGTGTTTGACACCCACCGCTCAGCCATTACCATCCAATCTGTGGACGGAGGCGAGATTGAGAATATCCTGGTTGACAGTCTTGAGGCGGTCAACACAAGCAATGCGATCTACCTCAGGACCGGTATCCGCTGGAACAACGGGAAGATGGGCTACCTCAGGAATATCACCCTCTCCAACATCAAGGTGGAGGTGCCTGCTACCAAAGCCGATGCGGGTTACAGCTACGAGGGCCCGATCGAGGATCTCCCCAGGAACATCTCACCCTCAGGAATTGTCGGTATTCCCGAATTGCCGATCGAGAACATAACCTTGAAGAATATTGAGATTATCTACCCTGGTGGAGGAAACAAACTCTACGCTTACCGAGGCACCTCCGACAAGGAGCTTGACAGCATCCCGGAGATGAAGGACGTCTATCCGGAATTCTCTCAGTTCAAGGAACTTCCCTCCTGGGGATTGTTCATCCGCCACGCTAAGGGAATAACCCTTGACAATGTCCGTCTCGTGGCAGAAGCCAAAGACTACCGCCCGGCGATCGTGGCCGACGATGTGGAGGGGCTTGTGATAAAGAACCTCAAGACCGACGAGCCTGGCTCCAAGACAAAGAAACAGGTCGTCAAACGAAATGTCCGATAAAGAAAAACCATAGCATAATGAAAAGACTCTTAACCGTATTTGCCTTTCTGGCCACATCTCTTGTCAGTTACGCCGGTTGGCCGACTTCCGCCGGAGCGGCTGCCGAGCCGGCGTTTTCAGCCGGACAGCCGTCCGGGCCCGGCCGCGTCCATTCTCGCTTCGCTTCGCTCGCTGCGGCTGAGTACGGCCTTAGCCCGGAGGCCGATCCGGCAACAACGGATGCGCCGGAGAGCAGATCCTTCACTACGTTCAGGATGACATCTGCCAGGATGACATTGGCTGACGGACACAACGTGCTTGTGGACGTGTGCGATGAGGGAATATTCCGGGTGCGAATCAGCCCCAGGAAGGAATTCGAGGAGTCGCTCCTGGAGCGCTACGGCTGCCTCAAGACCGACTGGGCCCCCGTCAAGACCACCGAAACCACCAAAGGCGGCGTATGGACGGTCTCGACCGGAAAATATTCATTGTCAGTCAATAAGAAGACCGGAGTCATAAGCCTCAAGGACGCGAAAGGCGGCTCTGTCATAAGGGAAATAAGGCTCCTTGAAGACAGCGACAGATTCTGCGGCGACCTCAAAGAGACCATCAATAAAAAGTGGGAGGACCTCAATGTCGTCAAGAACGACGGAGGCATCATCGGTGACGACGAGGGAAAGCTGGCCAATGTTGACAAGAGGGAAATTCCCGGTACGATGAAGGTCAGCACGATATCCATCAAAATGGAAGACGGCGAGCGCTTCTACGGCGGCGGCAGCACCAGCCGCGACCACATCCAGCACAGGGGCGAGCTTCTCCGCATGTGGACAACCTACCAGCACACCGAGATCCCGATGCCATTCATGATGAGCTCCCGCGGCTGGGGAATTTACGACAACACCACCCGCAAGAGCTTCTTCGACGTGGGAAGCGTCCAGAAAGATCTTTTCAATATTGTCAACACTTACGACGAGGCCGACTTTTACCTGATGGCGGGCGATGACATGCCAGCGGTCCTCAACGCGTACACCACCGTGACCGGCCGCACCTACGTGCTGCCCAAGTGGGCCTACGGTCTCTGCTTCGGACCCAACATGAGGGAAGAGCAGTTTGACATTCTCCACGACGCTGCGATGTTCCGCCAGATTGACGTCCCTTGCGACGTGTTCTGGCTCGAGCCCCAATGGATGGCCAAGCGCTATGACTTCACGACAAAGAAGCGCTGGAACTACGACCGCTTCTCCCCCGAGCCGTATTGGGTACAGGACCAGTACCCTAAGCAGCTGCACCACAGGCTTTTCATCGGCAAACTCCGCTCCATGGGCTTCCACCTCGGTCTCTGGCTCTGCGAGGAATATGACCTCAGTCTTGTCGAGGAAGACCTGATCGCCCTCCGCGAGGGACGTGACACCTCAGGGCAGGAGCACTGGATGGACCACCTGAAGAACTTCATGGACCAGGGAGTCCAGGGCTTCAAGCTCGACCCGGCCCGTACCATCGACAACCATCCCGACTGGCAGTATTACAACGGCAAGTCGGACGATGTGATGCATAATCTCAACCAAGTCCTGCTGCCCAAGCAGATGGCAGAGCTTGGCAGGAACTACAACGGCAAGCGAACCTGGCACCACTACTGCGGCGGCTGGTCAGGAACCCAGCATTGGACCGCCTCGACTTCCGGCGACAACGGAGGTGGAAAGACAGCTCTCTACGACCAGTTGAACCTCGGAATGAGCGGCTTCCTCAACACTTCATGTGATGTGATGAGTGTCCCCAGAGACCTTGAGATGCCCTCCCTCCACTTCGGTCTCTTCCTCCCTTGGGTCCAGATAAACAGCTGGTTCTCAATGATGCAGCCGTTCTACTATGACAAGCCCGAGCAGGATATCTACCGCTTCTACGTCAAGCTGCGCTACTCCCTCGCCCCGTACATCTACTCGATGGCGCTGGAAGCCACCCAGGACGGAATGCCGATCGTGCGCTCGATGCCTCTGACATTCCCCGAGGACCGCAATTGCGACGACATGACCTACCAGTACATGTTCGGTCCTTGGTATTGCGTGGGAATATTCACTAACGAGATCTACCTCCCGAAAGGCACCTGGACGGACGCCTGGACCGGAGAGAGGGTGGTCAGCAAGGGTGAGACCTTCACCAGGGAATATCCCGCCGACCGGGCAGGACTGCTCTTTGTCCGTGACGGGGCGATCATCCCCACCCAGGGTGATGTCTCTTATCTCGGAGCCCGCCCGTTCGATAAGGTGACTCTGAACATCTACCCGTGCGGCGATTCGGAATTCACGATGATGGACGATGACGGCGAGAGCTACGGCTATGAGAAGGGAGCCATCGCCAAGACCCTCGTCGAGTGCCACGAGAAAGGCGGGGTCTCAAAGATCATCGTCAATCCCGTCGAGGGCAGCTTTGAGGGCATGCCCGGGACTCGGGAATATTCATTCGCTGTCAGGAACGACGGGAAGGCTTCCGAGGTCATGGTCGACGGTAAAGAGCTGAAAGACTGGACCTTCGAAGGCGGAATGATCCGCTTCTCGCTGCCCGCCGTCTCGACTTCCGACCGAATTGTCATTGATATTAAGTGATTAGATTCTTCGATCTCATACGAGGTGACGATGGAACGCCATCTTTTATAAAGAAATAGCGATGAGAAGAACATTATTGATAGGAATAGCGATTCTGATGGTTTCCTGTGGAAAGGGGGACTGGAAGGATGCGACGGATCCGGCGGCCGACAGGGCAAAGGCTCTTTTGAAGGAGATGACCCTAGAGGAAAAGGTCGGGCAGATGTGCCAGTACGTGGCCCCGTGCTATGTTCCTCCGGGACAAGGCTCTCCTTACAAGAATATCGACGCCACCGATGAGAATCTCGGCAACAAGGATTTGGCCGACAAGATCCGCCGCGGAGAAGTCGGTTCCTTCCTCCACTGCATGACCACAAAAGAGGCTATCGCCCTTCAGGATCTCGCCAAAGAAAGCCGGCTTGGTATTCCTCTTCTGATAGGCATCGACGCCATCCATGGAAATGCCCTGATCGAGGGCTGCACCATTTATCCGACCAGCATCAACCTCGCTTCCACCTTTGATCCGGAGCTGGTTGAGAGCATCGGGGCAGAAACTGCCCTGGAGATGCGCCAGAAAGGCCTGTACTGGACTTTCGCCCCGAATCTGGATGTCGCCCGCGACGCTCGCTGGGGCAGGATGGGAGAGACCTTCGGCGAGGATCCATTCCTGGTCTCGGAGATGGGGAAATATTCCATCTGGGGACTCCAGGGACGGGACAGGAATTTCGACCAGGGTCATGTCATCGCCTGCGCGAAGCATCTTATCGCCGGGGGCGAGCCTTTCGGCGGTCTCAACGCCGCTCCGATGGACCTGTCCGAAAGACAATTGCGGGAAATATACCTGCCTCCTTTCGTGTCCGCGATCAAGGATGCGCATGTCGGGACTGTGATGGCCGCCCACAATGAGGTGAATGGTATTCCTTGTCACGGAAATAGTTGGTTATTAAAAGATTTGCTTCGAGATGAGCTTGGTTTTGACGGCTTCGTGGTGAGCGACTGGATGGACATTGAGAGGCTCAATGCGATGCATCACTGGGCTCCTGACTCGACTGAGGCCTTTGTCCGGTCGGTCGAGGCGGGGATAGATATGCACATGCAGGGTGACAATTATTTCGAGGCTGTGATCGGTGCCGTCAAGTCGGGAAGGATTCCCATGAAACGGATCGATGAGGCTGCCGGAAAGATCCTGGAGATGAAGTTCGCCGTGGGACTTTTCGAGGCTCCGCTGCCTTCACTTGCTCCCCTTGAGAATGCCGAGGCCCATCGCCAGACCGCCCTCGACGCCGCCCGTGAAAGCATTGTCCTCCTCAAAAACAACGGAGTGCTGCCACTCTTCCGCAATGGCGGGGTTGCCAGCTCCGGCGGCTCGACCGCCTCGCTTCGCGAGGCCCCACCGCTCGCTTCGCAAAGCGAAGCTCCGGTCCCCCCTCTTAACGTGCCGAGGGTGGCAGTGGTCTCGCCATCCGGACTGACAACCTCAGCCAATCCCGGAAATTCGGAGCGAAGCGACGCAGGGAGTCTGAGGGGAACGCCCCTCAGTCCCCCTGGGGGGCGTAGGGGGGTTGATGGCAGCCGACAGCGAACGCTGTTCGTTGTCGGGCCGAATGCTGACAGCCAGACGATTTTGGGAGACTGGGCCGCGCCGCAACCTGATAGCCTTGTGATAACGGTCCTGGAAGGCATCCGGAATGAGTTCCTTGGAGCCAAGATCGACACCTTATGCTTCGGCGGGATGATAGCAAACATCGATGCCAAAGGAATTGAGGCCGCAAGGCGCAAAGCCGCCTCCGCTGACATCTGTATCGTCGTCGCCGGCGAGAACTCCCAGAGATATTCCGCATTCGGCCGCAGCTGCGGAGAGAACTGCGACAGGGACGACCTCGACCTTCCCGGCATGCAGCAGGAACTACTTGAGGCAGTGGCCTCCGCGGGCAAACCGACCGTTCTCGTACTTATGACGGGCAGGGCCAACAGCCTTGCTTGGGCCAAAGAGAATGTGGATGCGATCCTTAATGTCTGGGAGCCCGGGCAGATGGGCGGCCAGGCTGTCGCCGAAGTCCTTTCCGGTAAGGTCAACCCTTCCGGGAAGCTCCCTGTGACGATGCCTCGCAGCGTAGGCCAGGTACCGACCGTCTATAATCATAAGCATTCGCAGTACTCACGCCTCTTCGCCACCAACGAGACCGGCCCCCTTTGGCCCTTCGGCTTCGGCCTGTCTTACAGTCATTTTGTTTATTCGAAACCTTCCATGTCTTCCGGACAGCCGTCCGGGCCCGGCCGCGTCCATCCTCGCTCCGCTGTGGCTGAGTACGGCCTAAGCCCGGAGGCTGCTCCGGAGCGAAGCGAGGAGTCCGGACTGCCAGAGCCTGCCTTAGACGCTCTTACCACTGTGAGCATCAATGTTACAAACGAGGGACCGTATGACGGGGCGGAAGTAGTGCAGCTGTATGTGAGGGACGAATATGCGTCCGTGACGAGGCCGGTGAAGGAACTGAAGGCCTTCAAGAGAGTATTCCTGAAAGCAGGAGAGAGCGCTGAAGTCACTTTCGCGATCACCCCCGAAATGCTCCAATGCTTCGGAGCCGACAATCGCTGGAGCGTCGAACCAGGAGAATTCACAATCCTGATCGGCTCATCATCAGCCGACCAGGACCTTCAAAAACTATCACTGACTATTGACTAACGGCTACTTCTTTGATGCCGTAAGAATATATTCAGCCCCCGGCTTCAGAGTCAGGGTCGTCAAGTAATACTTGCCGTCCCGGCGAGACCTGGAGGAAGCGCCATTGACTTTAACGGGAACAGAAGTGCGGACGGTAAACTTCTTCGCTCCGCCAAGATCCTTCGCTCCGCTCAGGATGACAGGAGAATAGACAAGCTTGGCGGAAGTCAGTTTGCCACCGGTCCAATCCATGTCCACGCTGACGGCTCCCCGAGCCCTCAAGCCCTCGACGGAACCCTCAGCCCAAGCTGAAGGCAAGGCCGGAAGCAGGTGAATCTCACCGTTTTGACTCTGAAGAAGCATCTCGCCAATGCCGGCGATACTACCGAAGTTACCATCAATCTGGAACGGCGGGTGGGTGTCCCAAAGATTGGGAAGAGTAGACTTGCTGAGAAGTTCCCTGTACATCTTGTGGGCATGGTCGCCGTCCAGAAGCCTGGACCAGAAGCAGATCTTCCACGCCTTGCTCCAGCCGGTTCCGCCATCACCTCTCCTTTCGAGAGTCTTGACAGCAGCCTTGGCCAGCTCGGGTGTCTTGAGGGGCGAGATCTCATGCCCCGGATGGAGTCCGAACAGATGGGAGACGTGCCTGTGCTCCGGCTCAGCGTCCTTCCAGTCCTTGTACCATTCCACAAGATTCCCGGCCTTGCCGATCTGAAGAGGGTAAAGATTATCGCGATAATGCTTCCATCTCTTTCTCAAACCAGGATCGACACCAAGAACCTCGCTAGCCTCAATCACATCGGTAAACAACTCCCAACAGATCTCAAGATCCATCGCCGAGCCGATCGTGACCTGACCGTAATTGCCATTGTCGTCGATGAATGTGTTCTCGGGAGACGTCGAAGGAGAGGTGATATATTTCCCGTCCTTCTCTACTAGCCAATCCATCAGGAACTCGGCGGAGCTCTTCAGGAGAGGATATGCTGTCCCGGCAAGATAAGCCTTGTCGCCGGTAAAGAGATAGTGTTCATAAAGATGGGTGCAGAGCCATGGTCCGGCCATCACGTAGTTGGCCCAGGAAGGGCTTCCGCTCTTGTCGCCGACAGGGTTGGCCGCGCACCAGATGTCGCTGTTGTGGTGGACTGTCCAGCCGTTCATCCCATACATGTTCCTTACGACCTCGGTTCCGGCGACGGAGCAGTTCTTGATGAACTCGATCAGAGGCAATGCGCTCTGGCTCAACCCGAGAGGCTCGGCCGGCCAATAGTTCATCTGGACATTGATGTTCGTGTGGAGGTCACTTCCCCAAGCGGGATGACGGTCCTTGCACCAGAGACCCTGGAGGTTGCAAGGGACCTCGCTGTCCTCCCTGGAGGATGAGATCAGGAGGTAGCGGCCGAACTGGAAGTACAGTGTCTCAAGATAAAGATCCTCCCCTCCCGCGGCATAAGCCTCTAATCTTTGGTCGGTGGTGATCTCTGACGCAGCCGGAGCAGTATCAGAAGATCCGAGCGTCAGTTTGACTGAACCGAAAAGCTTCTGATAGTCAGCGACATGGGCGTTCAGGAGCTCCTCGTACCCCTTCTTCTCGGCACCCGCTATAAACGATGCCGCCAGAGCGTTCTCATCACGGCCTTCAGTGTCAGGGCGCTTGTCAAAACCATTGAAACTTGTCGCCGCGCTGACAAGGATCAGCACATCCGAGGCATCGGAGACATGGAGGCAAGGACCGGTGTAAACCTGGCCGTCGCACTTCACGACCTTGACCCTGAACTGGTAGCGCATACCCTTCTCTCCGTTAGGACCAACCTGCCACCGGGCGAACGGCTCCTCCCACTTCGTGCTCTGGTAATATCCGACCTGGCCCTTAACCACATATTCATTGGAAGAGACGCTCTCCACGGAACTGCCGTCCCACATCGTGGCCCCGTCCAGATCAAACTCAAGTTTCCCTTCCTCGGATGAAGTCAGGCGTATCACCATTACCCTGTCCGGATGGGAAACGAATATTTCCCTTGAATACTCGACTCCGTCAACCACGAACTTGGTTCTGGTCACGGCATTGTCGAGATCCAAGGTGCGCAGATAACCTTCCACAACGCTGGCCTTGTTCTCCGGAAGAGCGGCGTTTTTGCCGGAATAGTCAAAGACAAGGGCGTCATTATCAAAACTTTGGCGAATATGAAGGGAACCCATCGGGAGATATGAGTTGACATATTTTCCCTGGAGGCCTTTGACCTTTTCCTCGGCCGCTTTCCATTCCTCTTTATCAAGCAGGGCTCTGACCTCCGCAAGCAGCTCGGGACCTCCTGTCGGAACCGGATTGTTATCGGGATTGGCAGATCCTCCCCACAAAGAGCCTTCGTTAAGCCAGATAAGATCATCTGTCACACCACCGTAAACCGTAGCGCCAAGATGGCCGTTGCCAATCGGCAAAGCCTCCTCAAACCGAGACGCGGGTTTGTCATACCTTAATACGAGCCCCTGGGCGGAGGCTGACAAGCAGGCCAGCAATCCGGCCAGAATAAAAGACAATCTCCTCATTTTTGTCGGTATTAGTTTTCATCAACAAGATACGACAAAAATGTCAAATATTCAAAGACAAAAGATTTGGTAATTATTACAATATTATAATAATTTTATTATATTCGCGAAAAGCATCAGCAAATGATAGTTATTGCGGAAGGAGAGCTGAAAGAGCTTTTAATGACCGGTAAATCACGGAAATATAAAAGAATAACGAACAATAAAGACCTGTATAATGGGTTGAGAAGAGTTATCTCATTCATGCTGGCGGCTGAGAATACTAATGATTTGCAAACAGCCAGTTTTCTTCATTACGAGAAATTGAAACACGACTATTCTGGACTGTCATCAGTCCGATTGTCAAATAGATACGTACACCGTTTGATATTTCTGGAAGAAAATGATAAGATTACTCTTAAGTTGATAGAAATAGACGACACGCATTATGGAAACAAAAAATGAGGGCACCCTGATTCTTAATGATTATCTTCAGCCATATGCCGTACATCCAGGAGAAATCCTTAAAGCGGAATTAAAAGAAAGAAAGATAAAACAAAAAGATTTCGCGAGGCAGATAGGTATGGAAGCGTCTCATTTAAGCGCTCTAATTCATGGCGTGCGGAATGTTACGGCGACAATCGCGTCAAAGCTTGAAAACGGATTAGGTATTCCCGCATCACTATGGATGTCTTTGCAGGGCCAATATAACCTTGCTAAAAAGCCTAAGAGCAATGGGTCTGCAGCTTTGGTTGATGGTTATAGACAAACCTCAGAAGTGGCGACAGTGTTTGGAGATCCTGTTTCCGACAGATACGGAAACAGGAAGAGAGTGAGCCTTTCTCTTCCCGCTTCAGATTATCCGCTATTGTTGGAGCTTGCTAAAAAAATAGGCTGGAATGTTTTTGTTGAGTGAATTATTTAAGCTTCCGGACAAGGTCAAACCAGTCGGAAGATGTTTTGATGTCGCCTTTTGACCAGCAGGAACCAACTCTGTATGAGACAGTCCCGCCAGGTAAGACCTCCTTTGTCAGCAGGCCGTGATCGTATTCCGGTGAATAAAAGGCCGACTCGGCGCCGGGCATTACCACAGCGACTCCAATAAGTCCGTCCTCAGGCTCCACGCTCTGGTCAGAGGCTTTTTCCCAGATGGCCAGACGGTCTACCGCCTCAAGCCTATCCTGGACAGTCTCCTGCTCAGTATGAAGCTTGAAACCGACAGCGACCGGCATCTTTTCTTCTCCAGAGAAAGAATAAGTGTCTTCAACATCGATGAAATAAGAGTCGGAACAAACCGTCACTTTCTTCTTAAGGCTGACCGCACCATACTCGTCAACATCCCATGCGGGATATTCCAGGACGAAAACAACCTTGTCAGGAGTGCTCTCCAACACCTTGCAGGTGCGGTAATTAGTTGCGGGCCAACGAAGTTTTCCCCCGACAAAAGGCACCGACGCGCCACCGCCAAGACTCACCGCGACTTTATAGCAGTCCTTGCCGCCATGATCGTGGTGGTAATAGGCATCGCTCTCCTCAAGATAGCCTTTGTACCACTCGTCGGCGACGAGTTTGCCAGGGAGCTTAACCCATATGTCCAGCCCGGGCGAGGTGGGATTGCCCTCAAGGGCCTTGCCATAGAAACGACCGGCGATAAGATTATTCTCGAACACAAAGTCATCAGCCCTTTCGGGAACGGCCCTGGCCATGACTTTGGGCTCGGAACCCTGGCGGCATCCGGCAAGAATGATAACCGCGAGAACGGCAAGCAGAATATTCTTTTTCATTATTTCAAGTCTTTAGTGGCGCACCAATCCATGTCATTGTAGTCGTCATTCTCTCCGCACATGCCCCAGATGAAGGTGTAGTTACGGGTCGCGCAAGCGGAGTGGATGCTCCACTGGGGAGAGATGACAGCCTGCTCGTTTGCCATCCAGATGTGGCGGGTCTCCTGGGGCTCACCCATGAAGTGGCAGACAGCGGCGTCCTCGGGCAGTTCGAAATAGAAATAGACCTCCATCCTGCGGTCATGTGTGTGGGCCGGCATCGTGTTCCAAGTGCTTCCGGGAGCGAGCTCCGTCATTCCCATCTGAAGCTGGCAGCAAGGGACGACCTCCTTGACGAGCAAACGGTTGATAGTACGCTCGTTGGACTCCTCAAGGCTCCCAAGATGCATCACGACTGCATCCTTCTTGGTGACCTTCTTGACTCCGGTCTCCCTGTGAGCCGTTGCGGAGCAGAAATAGAAATGGGCGAGCTTGGAAGCATCGTCGCTCTTGAAAGAGACATGGCGGTCTCCGCGGCCGACATAGAGGGCCTCTTTATAATCAAGATGATACTCCTCTTCCCCGACTTTCACTGTCCCGGGGCCACCGACATTAATGATTCCGAGCTCACGGCGCTGAGTGAAATAATCAGCCCTGAGGATCTCCGGGGCGGAAAGGAGAAGCTCTTCCTGGACGGGAACGGCTCCACCGGTGATGATGCGGTCGAACATAGAGTAGACCATGTTGATCTCGTCCGGAGCCATGATCTTCTCCACAAGATATTCCTTACGGATCCTGGCCGTGTCGTAATGTTTGGCGTCGAGATTGCTCGAGGCCTGGCGAACCTCACAATTCAGTTTCATATTCAATTATTTTGGCTGTTTTCCAATATACGCTAATATTCCCCCATCCACATAAAGGATGTGGCCATTGACCGCATCCGAGGCGTGTGAGGCCAGAAATACCGCTGGACCAGCGAGTTCCGATGGCTCAAGCCAGCGCCCGGCGGGAGTCTTGGCGCAAATGAAGGAGTCGAACGGATGGCGGCTTCCGTCGGGCTGCCTTTCCCGCAACGGGGCGGTCTGGGGTGTGGCTATATAGCCTGGGCCAAGGCCATTGCACTGGATATTGTACTCTCCATATTCAGAGCAGATGTTCCTGGTAAGCATCTTCAGACCTCCCTTGGCGGCCGCATAAGCTGAGACGGTCTCTCTTCCGAGCTCGGACATCATCGAGCAGATGTTGATGATCTTCCCTTCCCTGCGCTCCATCATCTCGGGCAGGACGGCAGCGCTGACAATGTACGGACCCACCAGGTCGATGTCAATGACCTGCTGGAACTCCTCCCTTGTCATCTCGTGCATCGGAATCCTCTTGATTATACCGGCGTTGTTGACAAGGATGTCGATCTGGCCCACTTCCTCGTGGATTTTCCGGACCATCTCGGCGACTTGCTTCTCATCAGTCACGTCGCAAAGATAACCTTTGACATTTTCGATCCCGGCCTCTTTGTAATTCTCAAGCCCCTGCTGAAGGGTTTTCTCGTTACGGTTGTTGAATATGACAGTCTTGGCTCCAGCGGCCACGAAGGCCTTCGCGATTTCGAAACCTATACCGTAGGCTCCTCCTGTTATCAAAGCATTCTTGCCCTCAAGGGAAAAAAGATTGGTCATTTTGGTGTCTATTTTATTGATTTTGTTGTAGTCGCGAAAGTACAAACGATTGCACCAAAAAACAAGACCTCCGACCTCGAAAATAAAAAATTAAGCGGGAAATATACCTTGATTTAATAAACTGACCGCAAATTCCGCATTTTTACAAAAATATAAACGAAAATGGCTTGTAAATAATACAAACGTTTGTATTTTCGCGGAACCCGTAACACTGAAAATGGTAACTATTTCAGACATAGCCAGATCACTTGGAATCACACCCTCAACGGTTTCCAGGGCTCTTTCAGGCAGTGAAAGAGTCAAGGAATCTACTAGGAAAGCCGTGGAAGAGACCGCCGAGAAGATGGGGTACGAGCGAAACGAGGCCGCTTCCAGCCTCCGCAAGGGAAGATCGAAAGTCGTCGGAATCGTGGTTCCCAGAATCAACAGGGAATTCTTCAGCAATGTCATCGGAGGAGCCGAGTCAGTCCTTGACGAGCATGGCTACTCCGCCCTTATATGCCAAAGCCACGAGAACACATTGGACGAGATAAAGGCCCTCAAGACATTGAGAAGCAACAGGGTCTCAGGCGTTCTCATTTCCCACGCCATCTCCTCGACCAATGGGGAGCATATTCTTGATAACATCGCCCCGGAGGCCATCCTCGTGCAGTTCGACAGGGTTTTCAGCTCCCTTCCCGGCCCGAAGATAATCAGCGACAACTTCCACGGGGCCTACGAGGGTACCCGCCATTTGATAGAGCAGGGCTATAAGAAGATCGGGATTATAGCCGGTTTCATGACTTCCGAGGCTTACGCCGCACGTCTGAACGGTTACAAGCAAGCCCTATCCGACATGGGCATGGAAATTGACGAGGACATAATTTTCTATGGATCGATCGTTCAGAAAGGAGGTTATGAGGCAGGAAAGATCGCATTGGACCGGGGCTGCGACGCTATCTTCAGTACCGGAGACTACACCGCCCTAGGTGCGCTCCAGGCCGCCAGGGAAAGAGGGTTGAGAGTCCCCGAGGACTTCGGAGTGGTCGGAACAGCCGACGAGCGCTTCTCCGCCCTGATCACTCCCTCATTGAGCTCCATGGCCCAACACCCGTACGAGATGGGCCGGAGGGCCGCCCAGGCCTTCATCACGTCCTTGAAGCCAGGCGCCAAGGTCGGAGAGATCGTCGTCCCAATGGAACTTATTAAGAGAGAATCATCTTCCAGAATATAATAAAGAAATGACTATCAGGAATATATTAATGACCATCGGTTTATCGGCACTCCTTCTTCCGCTCTCCTCCCAGGGAAAGAACCGCAATAACGAGTTCAAGGGGCTTTACGAGAATCTTCCTTTCAGGATGGAGAGGATCCGGAGGCCTTCAATACCTTCCAGAAGCGTTGACATCAGGGACTTTGGCGGGATCGGCGACGGCAAGTTTCTCAACACCGAGGCTTTTCGTAAAGCGATAGAGCACCTCTCCTCAAAAGGAGGAGGACATCTCATTGTCCCGGAGGGCATCTGGTTCAGCGGTCCGATCACCCTGCTTGACAACATCGATCTCCACATCACCCCGAACGCTGTCCTCGTGTTCTCCCCCGACCAGGATCTGTATCCGATCATCGACACGAACTTCGAGGGACTGGATGTACGCCGCTGCCTGTCACCGATCAATGCCCTTGGAGCAAAGAACATATCCATCACCGGAGGCGGAATCATCGACGGAAGCGGGGATTATTGGAGGGAAGTCAAGAAACGCAAGGTGTCTTCCGATCAGTGGAAAACCATCCTCAAGAGAGGCGGAGTCCTGGCTGAGGACGGATCTGTCTGGTATCCCGACGAAGGTTACATGAAGGCTCGCAAGACGGCCGGGTCCCTGAATTACCCGGATCCTTCTCTCGATGAGAATGAGATCAAGACCTTCCTGAGGCCAGTCATGGTCTCCCTCAGGGAGTGTGAGAATGTCCTTCTCGAGGACTGCACTTTCCAGAACAGCCCGTGCTGGAATATTCATCCTCTTTACTGCAATAATGTGATTATCAAGAATATAACCGTACGGAATCCCCATTATTCGGCCAATGGTGACGGGATCGACATCGACGCTTGCAAGAACGTCATCCTGACGGGGTCTTCGTTCGATGTGGGAGACGACGCCATCTGCATCAAGTCCGGCAAGGATGAGGACGGAAGGAGGCACGCCCGCGCCTGCGAGAACCTTATCATCTCCGACTGCACGGTCTATCACGGCCACGGTGGCTTTGTCGTGGGAAGCGAGATGAGCGGAGGCGTAAAGAACATAAAGGTCTCCGATTGCCGATTCATCGGCACCGATGTGGGTCTCCGTTTCAAAAGCACCAGAGGTAGGGGCGGTCTCGTGGAGAACATCTGGTGCGAGAATATATTCATGAAGGATATTGTGACCTACGGTGTCGTTTTCAATCTTTATTACGAAGGTGTGGCGGCGACAGACATGTCAAAGGACACCAAGTCCGACCTCCGGCCGGTCGATGAGACGACTCCTGAGTTCAGGAACATGGATTTCAGCGGAATTATCTGCTCCGGGGCCAAGCAGTCTGTCTTCATAAATGGCCTGCCCGAAATGCCTATCAAGGGGATCAGGTTCAACGACAGTTACTTCCAGGCCGACAACGGCAAGGAGATCCACTTCGCTGAAAACATCGAATTCAATAACGTCAAAGAGGATATCAAGCAATGAGAAGACTCGCCCTCATAGCTGCGGCGGCAGCTGCCATCACGCTTTTCAGTTCTTTCACGGTCCATCTGATGGGCGACTCCACGATGGCCGACAAAGACCTCTCGAAAGGCAATCCCGAGAGGGGCTGGGGAATGATGTTCCCCAATTTCCTTGAGGGAGTAGACGTGATCAACTACGCCCAGAACGGTCGGAGCACCAAGAGTTTTATCGACCGGGGCCTCTGGGATAATGTCAAGGCCAATCTCAAACCCGGAGACTATGTTTTCATCCAGTTTGGCCACAACGACTCGAAAGAGAGCGATCCGGAAAGGTACGCCGCGCCTTTCGGGGCGTATCAGGAGAATCTCCGCCTGTTCGTTACCACCGCCATCGAGGCAGGGGCGAAGCCTGTCCTGCTTACTCCGGTCGCGCGCCGCTGGTTCACCGACGGCAAGCTCGACAGGAACTGTCACGGAGATTATCCGGAAGCCATGAGGCAGGTGGCCGAGGAGTTCGGAATCCCGCTTCTGGACATAACAACGAGTTCCCTAGACTGGATAGAGAGTCTTGGGGATGAGGCCTCAAAACCTTATTTCATGAGCCTGGAGCCCGGGAAATATGCCATCGCTCCGGACGGAAAGGTCGACAACACCCACACAAAGGCCAATGGAGCGAGGAAAGTCGCCCTCCTGGTTTGCGACGCGGTCAGGGAACAGCTCCCGGAACTTGCGGAACATCTTGTGTATTACGACATTGTGGTGGACCAGAACGGCTTCGGTGACTACATGACCATCCAGGAAGGAATCAATGCCTGCCCTGACTACAGCCACGTCGCCATCACCAGGATCCTCATAAAGAGCGGGGTGTACAAGGAGATGGTCACTATTCCCCACAACAAATTCCGGATCCACCTTAAAGGCCAGGACGCGGAAAACACCATCATCACCTACGGCAAGTACGCCAAGGACAAATGGCCTGTCAACGGTCTGGACATGGGGACTTCCGGCAGCGCGACGATGTACATCCACTCCAGTTATGTCACAATGGAGGACATCACGGTTGAGAACAGCGCCGGGGAAGGCAAGGAGATCGCCCAGGCGGTCGCCTTGTTCACCGACGGGGATTTCCTTTTCTTCAACCGTTGCCGTTTCATCGGGAACCAGGACACGGTCTACACCTACGGACGCTACGGGAAAGATGGCGGAGTCAAACGGAACTACTTCTTGGACTGCTACATAGAGGGCACGACCGACTTCATCTTCGGCCCGTCGATCGCCTGGTTCGAGAACTGCCATATTCATTCAAAGAAGAACAGCTACGTCACCGCCGCATCGACTTTCGAGGGCCAGAAATGGGGATATGTCTTCCACAAATGCCGCCTGACAGCTGATCCGGAGATCACCAAATGCTACCTCGGAAGGCCCTGGGGCGCTTATGCCAAGACGGTCTTCATCGAGTGCGAACTCGGTCCCCACATCCTCCCGGAAGGGTGGCACGACTGGGAGAAAGAGGGCAAGCCTGACACAAAGAAGAACTCGTATTACGCTGAATATCACAACTCCGGACCTGGTGCCGCCGGGAAAAAGGAAAGGGTCAAATGGTCCTATCAGCTTTCCGACAAAAAGGCCGCTGAGTACACTTTCGAGAATGTGATGTTCCAGCCGCAGGATGGAATCGTCTGGAACCCTTACGACAACAAATGAGAAAGATCACGATCATAGCAACCGTTCTCACGGTTTTCTCTGCCTTGACCGCCACGGCCAAGGCTCCGAAGCTTTACATCGAGCTTGTGCGTAGCGAAATGGCCCGTTGCCAGGACGCCAGTTATCTTGACAGCCGTCAGGGAACCCTGAAATGGGACTATACTACCGGGCTGGAGCTCAAGGCTTTCCTGGACGTTTATCTTCATTCTGAGCAAAACGAAGAATCCAAGTCCATCCTCTCCTACGTCGACGCCTGGTACGACACGATGATTGACGAGAACGGACGTATCCACAAATACAAAGTCTCGAATTATTCCACCGACCACATCTGCCCTGGACGCACCCTGTTCCAGCTCTACGACCTCACGGGAAAAGAGAAGTACAGGATGGCGATGGACACCCTTTACACCCAGATCCAGGGCATGCCAAGGACTCCGGAAGGAGGTTTCTGGCACAAGAAAGTCTACCCGGACCAGATGTGGCTGGACGGCCTATACATGGCGCAGCCTTTTTACGCCGAGTACACTTCAAGGTATATTCCTGAAAATGAGCGGATGGCGAATTACGTGGACATCACCCGCCATTTCTTGATAGTGGCCGGCCATACTTTCGATCCCAAGACCGGGCTTTACCGCCACGCGTGGGACTCCTCCCACAAGATGTTCTGGGCGGATCCACGCACCGGACAGTCCGACCATGCATGGGGTAGGGCTTTGGGATGGTACTGCATGGGGATAGTCGAAACTCTGCCGCTGCTTCCCGACGGAACACCTGGCAAGAAGGAACTTATTGACGTGTTGAAAGAAATCTATAATATCCTGCCTTATTACGCCGACCCCAAGACCGGAATGTGGTACCAGGTCCTTGACAAGCCCGGAGCCGAGGGAAACTATGTCGAGGCCACCTGCAGCGCCATGTTCACTTATGCCATGCTTAAAGGAAGGCGTCTTGGATATCTGGATATTCCGGAAAAGACCTGCAAAAAGACCTACAAAGCTTTTGTCAAGACTTTTATCACACGGGAGAATGGCCTTGTCAACCTCAACCGCTGCTGCGAGGTGGCGGGGCTCGGAGGCAAGGACAACCGCCGCGGCGATTACCAATATTACATAAACGAGCGAATCCGCTCCAATGACCCTAAGGGAATCGGTCCAGCCATCTGGGCCTCCCTTGAAATGGATAAATAACTATGAATATCAGAAGATTAACATTGTGTTTCCTGGCCATCTTCGCTTTGATGGTCTCATGCGGAGGGGACGACCCCGCGCAACAGGAGTCACCCGCTCCGGCAGCCCCTTCTAACATAGTCCTGCACAGCTCGACCGAGACTTCCCTCACTTTCCAGTGGGACATGGCCGACAATGCCGTGAAGTACGAATGGAGCATCTTCGAGAGTGGCAGCTCAACACCGCTTCAAAGCGGGGTGGCGAATTCCAGAAACGTTGTTATCTCGAATCTTAAGGCCGGCACAACCTACACATTCTCAGTTACTTCTATAGGGGCGACAACAGAGTCCGGCACAAAGAAATCCGCTTCGACAACTACCTCCGCCTCAACCGTGGCTCCTCCTCCCGCCCCGGAACCGGAACCCGATCCGGAACCCGAACCGGAGCCCGAGCCTGTCAGCTTTGATTATGAGGATTTCCTTATGCCGGATTCGGAGGAAGACGAACTGACAAGGGCTTTCCCTGGAGCCGAAGGTGGCGGAATGCTTACCACCGGAGGCCGTGGAGGTGCTGTCTACCATGTGACCAACCTGAAAGATTCCGGTGAGGGATCCCTGCGCTGGGCGATCGGGAAGAAAGGACCGAGGACAATCGTCTTTGACGTGGCCGGAGTGATAGAGCTGCAGTCCAAGCTCAACATCAACAACGGGGACTTGACCATCGCCGGCCAGACCGCTCCCGGAGACGGGATCTGCCTGAAGAACTATACCTTGAGAATAAATGCCTGCAATGTGATAGTCAGGTACATACGTTGCCGAATGGGAGATGAGAAGGAGACTGCTGATGACGCTATGAACCTCTATACTGAAGACGGCATCAATAATGTGATCATCGACCATTGCTCCATCAGCTGGAGCACTGACGAGTGCGGCTCCTTCTACGGAATGACGGATTTCACCCTCCAGTGGTCCATCCTGTCCGAGAGCCTCCGCAATTCTGTCCACGATAAAGGGAAGCATGGCTATGGAGGTCTCTGGGGCGGTTCCAACGCCACATATCACCACAACCTGTTGGCTCATCACGACAGCCGTAACCCTCGTCTGGACCACGATTACCTCTCGCCTCTCAAGGGGCCTGTAAGCCTTGTCAACAACGTGATCTACAACTGGGGAGACAACAGCACCTACGGAGGAGAGAGCGCCAACGAAAAGAACGAGTTCCGCAAATACAACATAATCAACAACTTCTACAAGCCGGGACCGGCCACGGCCTCAAGCAAGGTCCGATTCATCGACCCTTGGACAAAGGCCTGTGACAACTGCACCAAAAAGACCGGCAGCTCCACGATAGTGCCGGGACACTATTTCATGTCCGGCAACGTGATGTTCGGCAATGAGGAGAAGACGAACGACAACTGGAAGGGCACAACCGCCTCCGGGAGCGTGATAGCCTCTATCAAGTCCGACAAGGAGTTCACTGCCGATCAGGCCGCGACCACTTTGACGATTGACTCCGCCGAGGAGGCTTTCAACAAGGTCCTGGAATATTCCGGAGCATCACTCCGGCGTGACGAGGTGGACAAACGAGTCTCCGAGGAGACAAAGAACGGGACCTTCACCTATTCAGGGTCGAACGGCTCCACTAAAGGACTGATCGACTCCCAGAAAGACGTGGGCGGATGGCCTGAGTATAAGGCCACGGAAGAGGAGCTTGCCGCGATGAAGGATTCGGATGGGGACGGGATTCCCGACACCTATGAGGTTCTTTTCGGATTGAATAAATCCAGCGCCGAGGACGGTTCAGCCAAAACCCTGGATCCCAAAGGACGCTACACCAACCTCGAGATGTATCTCCACTACCTTGTGAGGGACCTTGTGAGCAAACAGAAATAACACATATATAATAACTTACATTCTATTTATCAATTTAACAATCACTTTCATGAAAAGCACAACCAAGAAACTACTTCTCGTGCTGCTTTGCCTGGGAGCGTCTCTCGCGATGTCCGCGCAGACAACCATCAAGGGTGTCGTCAAGGACGAGAGCGGAGAACCTCTGATGGGTGCGGGAGTGTTCGTCGAGGGAACCACGATCGGTGTGGTGACCGGACTCGACGGAGACTACACCATCAATGTGCCGGCGGACGCGAAGAACCTCGTGTTCTCGTACATCGGCCTGGCTGACCAGACCGTCCCGATCGACGGGCGCGAACAGATTGACATTGTCCTTAAAGAGGACTCAACATTCCTCGATGAGGTTGTCGTGGTGGGATATGCCACCGTCAAACGCCGCGACCTTTTGGGCTCAGTGTCCTCGGTCGGAAGCGAAAAACTCACCGAACAGCCTGTGACGACAGTTAGTCAGGCGCTTTCCGGAAAGATGGCCGGTGTGTCGGTCGTCACGACTGAGGGCGATCCTGACGCTGACATAAAGATCCGCGTCCGTGGAGGCGGATCCATCACGCAGGACAACTCCCCGCTCTACATCGTGGACGGGTTCCCGGTTGAGTCAATCAATGACATCTCCTCATCCGAGATAGCCACCATCGATGTTTTGAAGGACGCTTTCTCAACGGCGATTTATGGTAGCCGAGGCGCCAACGGTGTCGTCATCGTCACGACCAAGAGCGCCGAGAAAGGCCAGAAAGTCTCTGTCAAGTTCAACACCTACTACGGTCTCAAGACCATGGCCAACAAAGAGGCCATCGTCGCGATGGATCCTGAGAACTTCGTGAGATTCCAGTATGAGCTGGCCTCCATCAGGGATAACGTCAGCAGCAACTACGTTCCTTATTTCGGAGCTTTCGGAGACATGGACCTTTACAAGGGAATGGCCGGAAATGACTGGGTGAACGCCGTTTTCGGCGGCACCGGATCGACTTTCAGCGCCGATGCCTCCATCTCAGGAAGCGGAGAGAACTACAACTGGACCCTTGGATATGCCCACATGGGTGACAAGGCCATCATGAGAGGCTCCGACTACACCAGGGACAACCTCAACTTCAAGGGTAACTTCAAGACATCAGCCACCACCTCCATTGACGCCAACATCAGGTATTCAAGGATCAATGTCAGGGGATCTGGAGCTAATGGAATAAACGACACCGGTACCACATCCGGTAACGGACGTCTCAAGCACGCCGTCTCGTACGCCCCTATTCCGATCGCTTCGTCTATCCAGGGCGCTGACGAGGAGCAGGATTATGGCGACAATGCCCCGCCGCTCAAGTCTGTGGCGGACAATGATTCCAAGAGGATCCGCACGACATGGAATGCCAACGCCGCTTTCAACTGGGACATCATCCAGGGCCTCCGCCTCAAGATTGAGGGTGGTCTGGAAGACTACCGCCAGGGTGACGACCGCTTCTATGGTCTGACAACCTACTATGTCGCCAACAACTCGACGATAAAGAACACTCCTTCCAACCAGCACAAGGAGGCGTTCCGTACCCGCTACCGCAACACCAACACCCTCAACTATGACTTCTCCAACGTGCTTAAGAATGACGACCACTCTTTGACAGCGCTTTTGGGAGAAGAGATGACCATCACCAAGAGCAACACGCTCACGATGATGGTGGACGGGTTCCCGACATTCTACGACGCGAAGATGGCCTGGAACTTCATGGCTTCAGGAACTCCTTCATCCACAAATAATTACTATAGCCCTGACGACAAGCTTCTGTCTTTCTTCGGCCGAGTCAACTACGACTACAGGCACAAATATTCCCTGGGAGCGACTCTCCGCGCCGACGGCTCGTCCAAGTTCGCGAGAGGAAACCGCTGGGGATTCTTCCCTTCAGCGGCGGCCTCATGGACAATCTCAAACGAGCCCTGGATGGACAAGAGCCACTCATGGATCGACCAGCTCAAGCTCCGTTACAGCTTCGGAACAGCCGGTAACAACAATATTCCTTCCGGACAACTCCTGAAGACTTATTCCTCTTCCACCACCTCATGGCTCTCGATGGCCAACAACATCTTCACTGCCGGAAAGGTCATGAATAATCCCGATCTCACATGGGAGACCACTTTCACCCATAATATCGGTCTGGATTTCAGCTTCTTCCGGAGCCGTCTTTCAGGTAGCGTCGAGGTTTATCAGAACGACACGAAGGACCTCCTCATCAACTTCCCGATCCCTGGATCCGGTTATGACAGCCAGTACCAGAATGTCGGTTCCACCAGGAACAGGGGTATCGAGCTGACCCTGAACGCCCCGTTGGTCGAGACGAAAGACTTCTCGCTCAATTTCAGCGGAAACATCGCCTACAACATCAACAGGGTGACTGATCTGGGAGGACTCGAGTCCATCACCGCCCAGTCCTACTGGGCTTCGACAGAGGTCGGTGACGACTACATCGTCCAGGTCGGCCAACCTCTCGGAAACATGTACGGTTATCGTAACGACGGGTTCTACTCAGCCAACGACTTCAGCTGGGACGGCACAAAATGGGTTATCAACGAGGGAGTCGTGGACAATTCGTCTGTCATCGGCAGCGCCTACATGCGTCCCGGAGCCATGAAGCTCAAAGATCTCAACGGTGACGGAAAGGTGACCGTGGCAGACCGCGAGGTCATCGGTAACGCCGCCCCTGACTTCACCGGAGGTTTCGCCATCAGCGCTTATCTCAAGGGCATCGACTTCAGCGCCAACTTCAACTACATGGTAGGAAATGAGGTCTACAATGCCAACAAGGTTGAATTCACATCCTCAAGGAAGTTCTACAACCGCAACCTCGTCGAGATGATGAACGTGGACAACCGCTGGACCAATATCGACTGGACCACCGGCCAACTGATCACCGATCCCGCGACTCTCGCCTCCGTCAACGCCGGTAAGACCATGTGGTCTCCCGCCGTCGGCAACGCCGTCTTCTCAGACTGGGCCGTCGAGGACGCCTCGTTCCTCCGCCTGCAGAGCGTGACCATCGGCTACACCTTCCCTGAAGAGTTGACCAAGAAGGCCCACATCCGTAAAGCCCGCATCTACGCGACAGGCACCAACCTCTTCTGCCTCACCAATTACTCAGGCTATGATCCCGAGGTGGACACCCGCCGAGCGACTCCTCTGACCCCTGGTGTGGACTATTCCGCTTACCCGAAGAGCATCGGTTTCGTTGCTGGACTCAACCTCACCTTCTAATATGACAGTGAATATGAAAAAGATATTGACTTACGCGTTATCCGTCACGGCTCTTATCGCCGCCGCGACATCCTGTGAGAGATTCCTGGACTCGGAGTCACCCTCGACTTTCGACGCCTCCACTGTCTACTCAAACTATGACCTCACCGAGAGCACCATATTCTCAATATCCCAGTCTTTCGGAGAGACCAACTCCTACCGCGGCCGTTACCTCAGCTGGGTAGGACTGAACAGTGACATCGAGTGGTACAACACCTACAAACCCACTGACGAGAAATACCAGATCGCAGCCTACAGCCTGCTGCCCAACAATGGCCAGCTGAACCTGAACAACGGCCCCTTCGCCAAGACGTACGAGGCGATCGAGCGCGCCAACCTCGCTATCGAGGGTATCAGGGAATATGGCAACCCTGCCGAGGATGCCTCCATGGCTTATCTCCTTGGAGAGGCATTGACGCTCAGGGCATTGATTTACTACGACATAGTCAGGGTCTGGGGCGATGTCCCCGCTCGTTTCTCTTCCGTGACAAGCGAGAACATCTATGTCGCCAAAGAAAGCCGTGATGTGATCTTCAAGCAGCTTCTCGCTGACCTTGAGGAGGCTATCCCCTACCTTCCGAACCCCGGACAGACAACGGCTACTTCCCGCACTGACAGGGTCAACAAGATATTCGCCGAAGGTTTGTACGCCCGCATTGCCCTGATGGCTTCCGGTTACGCCATCCGCCCCGATGACGGCATGGTCGGTACCGGCGACCTCGGCACCGTTAGGCTGTCCAACGATCCCGAGCTGCAGAAAAGCGTCCTTTATCCGAAGGCCCTGGAATATCTCCGCGCCGCGATCAGCTCCGGAGCAGCTTCCTTGGAGGACTACGAGACATATTGGAAAAACCAGAGCAACCTGAACAACCTCGTAGCCGGTCCCGGTCACGAGACCTTGTTCGTGATTCCTTTCTCGGATGGTCGTGGCAGGTGGAATTACACTTTCGCCGTCCGTTCCGAGGGATCAAGCTTCGCTGGTGGCGCTACGGTCACCCGCGGAGGTGACGCCGGTCCTGTGCCTACGATGTGGTTCAAATATGACCAGAACGACATCCGCCGCGACATCACCTGCGTCAACTGGAGGTGGAATTCCAATGACGAGCCTGAGCTTCCCGGCATCCAGAGATGGTACTTCGGCAAGTACCGCTTCGAGTGGATGACTTCCCATCCTTACACGGGTGGCAACGATGATGGTGTGAAGCCTGTTGTCCTGCGCTATTCCGACGTCCTTCTCATGGCCGCCGAGATCGCCAACGAGCTTGGTGACACCCAGGAGGCGAAGAAATATCTCCTCCAGGTCCGCCAGCGCGCGTTCAAAGGCCACGAGGACGATGCCGAGGCTTATGTCTCAGCTATCTCAAGCAAGGATGACATGTTCAATGCCATCGTCGATGAGAGAGCCCTCGAATTCTGCGGTGAGATGACGCGCAAATTTGACCTCATCCGCTGGAACATGCTGAAGACCAAGATGGATGAGACAATCGCCGACATGAAAGACCTTCGCGCGCTTTCCGGCAAGTACGCTGGCATCAACGGCATGGACGGAGATGTCTATTACCAGGTGAACGGCAACAACATCACTGTCTACGGACTCACGGGCGAGAAGACCGCCCCCTCCGGAGCATGGGAGAAAAAGTCCGGCTACATCACCAAGACCGAAGACAGCAAAGGCGCCGCCACGGGGCTTTATGACGATCTCGTCAACGGGCTCTACAACGCCGATCCGATCCAGCACATGTTCTGGCCGATCTTCAACGACACAATGACCAACAGCCAGGGTCACATCAAGAACGACTACGGTTACGACAGCATTTAATACTGAAGCATTATGAGATTTATCAACATATTCAAAGCGGCTGCCATAGCGCTGGCTTCTCTGGCCCTGGTGACCGGCTGTGTCGAGGACGAGTTCGAGGAGATCACCCAACTCAACCTCTCACGCTGCCTTGAGCCCCAGAACCTGTCCGCGAAAGTGGATGTGGCGACAGGAGACAATGTCACTTTCTCCTGGGATGTCAACAAGGACGCCGACAACTACAACCTTGTCGTCTACAGCGACGAGGCGATGACCCAGGAGGCCCTCAACGTCACGATCGCCTCCTCTGAGGTCCCCTACACCGTCAGGCTGACAGCTGACAAGAACTATTACTTCAAAGTACAGGCTCTTTCCGAGAAGCGTTCCGCCTCTTCCTGGGCCACTTACGACAGTTCCTGCAAGACTTACGCGGTCAAGGACAACCTCTTCCTCGAGATTTCAGACAGGACTTCCTCATCCTTCTCGCTCAGCTGGTCGAAAGACGCTGACGACTACACTGAAGTGACTCACATCTCGGCTGTTCCCGTCAAGGGAGGCGATGAGGTGAGGATGGAGATCCCTGCTTCCCAGGCTTCCGCCGCCACGGCGGTCCTCGAAGGCTTGAAAGCCTCCACCGAGTACCAGGTCACCCTCTATTACCTCAGTGCCTCAAGGGGCAGTGTGGACGCATGGACAAAAGCCGACCCGGGCAGCGCCACCAAAGTCAGCACATCTGAGGAGCTTGTCGCCCTGATGACCGCGGGTGACAACATCTACCTGACTCTCGAAGGCTCCCCTTACACCATCAATAATGTCAAGCCGGCTGGAAGTGTCAACCTGGTTGGCGAGATCGGGGCCGACGGCACCAAGCCTGTCGTGACCGGAAAGATCGAGCTTACCGATGCCCTCGCTTCAGGAAGCGACATCTACCTTGAAGGAATCACCTTCGACGGCGGAGGCACAAACTCCCGTCTTATCGAGCACACCGGCGGTTCCCCTGTGCTGGGCAGCATCAAGGTCGTTGGTTGTGACATCACCAACTACATGGCCGGTCTTTTCTACGGCAACAACAATGATGTCATCAAGATCGGGGAGTTCCTCTTCGACTCATGCGACATGTATTCGATCCTCGGAAGCGGCGGAGATGCCGTCGACATCAGGAAAACCACCGAGATCGACAGGCTCGCTTTCCTGAATAATACCATCTACAACGGAATCCGCACGATGTTCCGCATCGACGCGTCTGACGCCATCAAGATCGGAACTCTTGACTTCGAGAACAACACGGTCAAGAATATCGCCACGATGGACGATGGCAACAACCGCGGATTCTTCGCTACCCGCGTCGCGATGGACATGATCCTGAAGAACAATCTCTTCCTCTATGAGGATGGCGGTAAAACAGGCGAAGGTGAGACCGACAGGGCCCAGCTTTTCCAGGTGAACAACAACACAGTCGTTCCCAATCTCACCGCTTCCGGCAACTACAGCTTCGCGTCCGGACAGAGTTTCTTCTCGAAGGTTCCCGCCGCAACGGCCGGATTCACCGAGCTGGAAGCTGATCCTTGCTACAATTCCAAGGGCAACTTCTTCCAGCTTTCCAACACCGACTTGGCTGCCAAGAAAGTTGGCGCCTCCAAGTGGTGGATAGCCTATGTCGAGAAAGAAGAAGACCTGACACAAGGAGTCATCGACCAGGCTCATGTCTGGAATCTCCAGGATGCCTCCCTCTTCGCCGGCGAAGTGAAGAACTCAAGGGTACGTGACGGATTGCTTCTCGTTGGTTCAGAGGCGGTTCCGATGAACGCTGATGGTGGTGTCAACTTCCTTTCGGCATCCGTTCTCTCCCGCAAGGGAGTCCCGACCGACGGCTATGCCGCGTTCAAGATTGACGCTCCCGGATCCGTGGATATTCTCGTCAGCGATCCCGCGGGAACCGGCGCCAGCGTAGTCGTGGCCCTTGCCGATGACAATGGACTCGCTGTTCAAGGAGGCGCGGTCGCGGCGGCCACCAATGGTGGTGTCGAGAAGATCATCATCAACAAAGTCTCCGGAGAAGGCACAGTCTACCTGTATTCGACAGGTGCCGTGAATATCACGAAGCTCGCTTGGTCAAAGGATGTCACCGGTGGGAACAGAGTCCTCGCGGCTCCGAAACCCGAGGTTGAGCCTGTCACCATCTCCGAAGGAGAGGCTACAGAAGTTTCTGTGACATGGAGCGCCGTGCCCAATGCCGCCGGCTACATCGTCGTGTTCAACAAGAGGGCTTATGAGCAGCAAACAGAGCTGAGCTTCAATGTTCCCGCTGAAGACATCGCTGAACTGAAACCCGGCCTGTACAACTTCACGGTCCAGGCAATCCCGGCCGATGGTGACATCTATTACCAGAAGTCAGAGCTCGGCACTGCGGCCATCGCGATCCAGCCCAAGGGCGGAGAGGAAGGCGGAGTTGAGGTCATCAAGACCTGGGACTTCAGCGGAGCTGACTGGCAGGCCGAGTTTGCTAAACTTGGTGAGGCCGGAAAGGATCTCGAGATTCTCTGGAACCTCACCATCGATGGACTCAACTTCTCATCCACGCTAAAGAACCGCTACACGGCTAAAGCCCTTCAGATCGCCGGAGGCGGATCCAAGACCGAAAGGGTACTCACCTTCGACATACCGGCTGATGGTACGGTCAAAGTCTGGTCTTCCAACACCGGCAGCAGCGAGGATCTTTCCCGCCAGGTTGTCGTGGCTAGCGGAGATGAGGAAGGTGTGGCCCAACCGGGAGGAACTCCTTCAAATGTCGATCCCACCGTCAATGAATATTCCGTAAAGGCCGGCAAGGTGTACATCTACACAACCGGTGCCCTCAGGATCTACAAGGTGGAGGTCACCTACACGACTGGCCCGGCGCCGAAAGTCGATCTCGTCTGGGATTTCAGCGGAGCTGACTGGCAGGCCGAGTTCGCTAAACTCGGTGAGGCCGGAAAGGATCTCGAGATTCTCTGGAACCTCACCATCGATGGCCTTAACTTCTCATCTACGCTAAAGAACCGCTACACGGCTAAAGCCCTTCAGATAGCTGGAGGCGGGTCCAAGACCGAGAGAGTACTTACTTTCGACGCTCCGGCTGACGGAACGGTCATCGTGAAATGTTCCAACACCGGCAGCAGCGAGGATCTTTCCCGCCAGGTGGTTGTGGCGAGCGGAGAGGAGGAAGGCGTGGCCCAGCCCGGAGGTACTCCTTCAAACACGGACCCCACCGTCAATGAATATTCCGTAAAGGCAGGCAAGGTGTACATTTACACTACTGGCGCCCTGAGGATCTATTCCGTAGAGTTTCACTCTTAACAACTTAAAAGATAATGACTTTCATTAATGACAGATTCATGCTCAGCAATGATACTTCTTACATGTTGTATCATGAGCATGCGGCGAAAATGCCAATCATCGATTACCATTGCCACCTTGTCCCGAGGCAGATAGCCGAGAACATCCAGTTCAAGGACATCACCCAGCTCTGGCTTGTGGACGGCCACTACGGTGACCATTACAAGTGGCGTGCGATGAGGGCTAACGGCGTGTCTGAAGAATATCTCACAGGAGGAACAAAATCCTCCTGGGAGACATTCGAGAAATGGGCGGAGACTGTTCCCTACACCATGAGGAACCCTCTCTACCACTGGACCCACCTGGAGCTCAGCAGGGTTTTTGGGATCGACAAGCTCCTCTGCCCGGCCACGGCCAGGGAGATATTCGAGGAATGCAATGCCAAGCTCGCCACCGAGGAGTTCCGCGGTCAGGCGCTCATCCGCAAATTCGGAGTCGAGGTTGTCTGCACGACAGACGATCCCGCCGACGATCTGCGCTGGCACAAGATGATCGCCGAACATCCGTTCGGGACCAAAGTCATCCCTGCCTGGAGGCCAGACAAGGCCATGGCTATCGAGAACCCGAAGACTTATAAAGCCTACATCAAGAGGCTCGGCGAAGCCGCTGATAAGAATATCGACTCCTATGCGGACCTTATCGAAGCCTTGAAGAAGCGTCACGATTTCTTCGCCTCCATGGGATGCAAGCTGTCCGATCACGGCCTGGAGACATTCTACGCCGCGGATTACACCGAGCTGGAGATTGAATTGATATTCAAGAAAGCATTGCTTGGAATGGCTCCCGGTCCTAAAGAGCTGGAGAAGTTCCGCAGCGCCTTCCTCCACGACATGGCTGTCATGGATGCCGAGGCCGGCTGGGCCCAGCAATTCCATGTCGGAGCCATCAGGGACAACAACACCAGGATGTACAACCTGGTGGGAGCCGACACCGGCTACGACGCCATCCACGACCTGCCCATGGCTCTCGCCGGACACAGGTTCTTCGACCGTCTCACCGCCGAGGGCAAACTTGCCAAGACGATTCTTTACTGCCTCAACCCCAAGGACAATCCCGTCATGATGACAATGGCTTACACCTTCAACGACGGCACTTTCCCTGGCAAGATGCAGTTCGGATCAGGCTGGTGGTTCCTCGATCAGGAGAAGGGAATGAGGCGTCAGCTCGACTCATTGTCAGCCCTCGGTCTCCTGAGCCGTTTCGTCGGAATGCTCACTGACTCACGCAGCTTCATCAGCTACCCTCGTCACGAGTATTTCCGCCGCATCCTCTGCGACGTGATCGGACTCGATGTCGAGAGAGGCAAACTGCCCGCTTCGGAGATTGAGTTCATCGGCAAGATGGTCGAGGACATCTCCTACAACAACGCCAAGAACTACTTTAATTTCTAATTTTTAATGGATTACATAAGGATAAATCCGGCGGACAACGTGGCCGTCGCCCTGGCCGACCTGAAAGCGGGGACGCTGGTGGAGGGTGTAACCCTCAAGACAGATGTCCCACAGGGGCACAAGATAACTCTCAAGCCTCTTGCCGAAGGGGAGAATGTCATTAAGTACGGCTTCCCCATCGGCCATGTGGTCAAGGCCGTTGAGGCCGGGGAATGGATTGACCATAACAGCGTCAAAACCAACCTGGAAGGTCTGCTGGATTATTCTTACAATCCCGCCAAGGTGGAGATCGCTCCCGCGGAGGTCCGCAGGACCTTCCGCGGGTTCCGCCGCGGCGACGGAAGTGTCGGGATCCGAAACCAAATCTGGGTCATTCCCACGGTCGGTTGCGTTAACGGTGTCTGCCAGGAGATTGTCAGGCGCTTCAACGACTCTTTGAATCAGCTCACCAACCAGTCCCTGAGCGGAGTCGAAGGGCAGGTCGATGCCGTCATCGCCTTCCCCCACAACTACGGTTGCTCCCAGCTTGGAGAGGACCACGAGAACACCCGCAAGATCCTGGCCGACATGGTACACCATCCCAACGCCGGAGGAGTCCTGATCGTCAGCCTCGGCTGCGAGAACAACCAGCTGGAAGCGTTCAAGGAGCTCGTGGGACCTGTCGATCCTGCCAGGGTCAAGATGTTCAAGACACAGGATGTCGAGGACGAGGTGGAATACGGACTCGGCTTGCTTAAGGAAATATATGACGTATGTTCCAAGGACGAGAGGACGGAAGTACCTGTAAGTGAGCTGAAAGTAGGGCTTAAATGTGGTGGCTCGGACGGTTTGTCCGGCATAACCGCCAACCCCCTGCTGGGAGTATTCTCCGACTGGATCGTCTCCCAGGGTGGAACCACGGTCCTCACGGAGGTGCCGGAAATGTTCGGAGCGGAGACCATCCTGATGAACCGCTGCCAGGACGAGAAGACCTTCGAGGAGACCGTAAGCCTCATCAACGATTTCAAGGCATATTTCATGAAAAACGGCCAGCCGGTCTATGAGAATCCCTCTCCCGGCAACAAGGCCGGAGGAATTTCCACCCTCGAGGAAAAATCTCTCGGCTGCACCCAGAAGTGCGGCAAGAGCATAGTCCGGGGCGTCCTCAGCTACGGCGAGAGACTATCCGTCAAGGGACTTAACCTTCTCAGCGCCCCAGGCAACGATCTGGTGGCCTCGACGGCGCTAGCCGCTTCGGGATGCCAGATAGTCTTGTTCACTACAGGGCGTGGAACTCCGTTCGGAACCTTTGTTCCCACTATGAAAATCTCCACAAACACAAGACTTTACGAACATAAGAAAGGCTGGATCGACTTCAACGCCGGAGTTCTCGCGCAAGGCGGGACGATGGATGAAGTCGCGGCCAAGTTCATTGAGAAAGTACTCGCCGTCGCCGGCGGTGAGAGCGTCAACAGCGAGAAAAGCGGTTTCCGCGAGATCGCGATATTCAAGTCCGGCGTGACTTTGTAAGAACATTAAGGATTATTTTAATTATATTTGATAAACATGGAAAGGTTAAACAGGAAAACGGCACCTCAGGCCAAGACCTACACTGAGAAGATCATCCAGTTCGGAGAAGGCAATTTCCTCCGCGCGTTCATCGAGTGGATCATCTGGAAAACGAACCAGAAGACCGATTTCGACGCTTCCGTCGTGATCGTCCAGCCCATCGAGAAGGGAATGGTGGACATGCTTAACGAGCAGGATTGCCTCTATCATCTTAATCTCCAAGGCCTTGACAAGGGTCAGAGTGTCGACAGCGTGGACATGATCGACGTGGTCAGCAGGGGACTCAACCCCTACCGCGAATTCGAGGAGTACCTCAAACTCGCCGAGCAGCCCCAGATGCGCTTCGTCATCTCCAACACCACCGAGGCCGGAATTGCCTTTGATCCCAATTGCAAGCTGGACGACAAGCCCGCCCTCTCTTATCCCGGCAAGCTCACACAGCTCCTGTACCACAGGTACGAGTTTTTCAAGGGAGACATGACCAAGGGATTCATCATCTTCCCTTGCGAGCTGATATTCGAGAACGGCAAGCACCTCAAGGAGTGCATCCGCCAGTACATCGACCTCTGGAACCTTGGGGAAGGCTTCTCCAACTGGTTCGAGAACGCCTGCGGCGTTTATAGCACCCTCGTTGACAGGATTGTTCCGGGATATCCCAGGGACACCGCCGCCCAACTTTGCGAGAGGGTCGGCTATCAGGACAACATGCTTGACAAGGCCGAGATATTCCACCTTTGGGTCATAGAGGCTCCGAAGGAGATCGCCGCCGAGTTCCCCGCCGACAAGGCAGGTCTCAACGTGTTGTTCGTCCCTTCAGAAGCTCCCTACCACGAGAGGAAGGTCACCCTCCTCAACGGCCCCCACACCGTACTCTCCCCTGTCGGCTACCTGAGCGGCCTGAACACAGTCAAAGAGTGCTGCGAAGATCCCCTGATCGGAAAATTCGTCCACAAGGTGATGTACGAGGAGCTTCTTCCCACTCTGAATCTTCCTGAGAATGAGCTGCTTCAGTTCGCGGGAGATGTCATGGACCGCTTCCGTAACCCGTTTGTCAAGCATTTTGTGACCAGCATCATGCTCAACTCCTTCCCGAAGTTCCGCACCCGCGACCTTCCCGGAATCAAGACCTATCTGGAGCGCAAGGGCGAGCTGCCCGCCGGTCTGGTTCTCGGTCTTGCCGCCATCTGCACCTACTACAAGGGAGGCAAACGTGGTGAGGATGAGATAGTTCCCAACGACGACCCGAAGATCGTCCAGCTCCTGAAGGATCTCTGGGCCACCGACGATGTGAAGCAAGTGGCGGAAGGTGTCCTTGGCGCCGAGTTCATCTGGGACGAGGACCTGAACGCGATTCCCGGTCTTACACGTCTTCTGACCAAGGCTCTTGCTCTCATCCAGATGGAAGGAATGCGCGCCGCGGTACAATGCATTGTTTAAATGAATATAAATCAACAAATTGACAATATGCCAAGAGTTATAACTTTCGGTGAGATCATGCTCCGGCTCTCCACGCCGGGTTATCTCCGTTTCTCCCAGGCCAAGCAGTTAGACGCCACCTTCGGCGGAGGAGAGGCCAATGTGGCGGTCTCGCTGGCGAACTACGGGATGGATGTCCAGTTCGTCACCCGCTTCCCGGAGAATGACATAGCGAAGAGTTGCATCCGCGACCTTCATTCCTACGGCGTGGGCACCGACTTCTGCGTCTTCGGTGGAGAGCGTCTCGGAATATATTTCCTTGAGACAGGCGCTGTCGCCCGTCCGAGCAAGGTGGTCTATGACAGGGCCCATTCCGCCATATCCACGATTGAGACCGGAATGATCGACTGGGACAAGGTCTTCCAGGGAGCTGACTGGTTCCACTGGACCGGCATCACTCCGGCCTTGAGCCAGGGTGCGGCCGACGTGTGCCTGGAGGCGATCAAGGCCGCCAACCGTCTGGGAGTCACAGTCTCCTGCGACCTTAATTACCGCAAAAATCTCTGGAAATACGGCAAGAAAGCCTCTGAGATCATGCCTGCCCTCGTGGAAGGTTGCGACATTATTCTCGGCAACGAGGAGGATGCCGACAAAGTCTTCGGGATCAAGCCTGAAGGCTTCGACGTGACCGCCACAGGAGGTGCCATCGACCAGAAAAGGTTCCAGAGCGTGGGCGAGCAGCTGATGGCAAGGTTCCCGAGGGCGAAGAAAGTCATCATCACTTTGAGGGGATCCATCAACGCGAACCACAACACATGGGGCGGAGTCCTTTGGGATGGGACAACCCTTTACCAATCACCTCGTTACGACATCACCCACATCGTGGATAGGGTCGGCGGTGGTGACAGTTTCATGGGTGGCCTGATCTACGGTCTGCTGACCTACACCGGTGACGACCAGAAGGCGCTTAACTTCGCCGTGGCCGCATCTTGCCTCAAGCACACCATCTTCGGGGATTATAATCAGGTGACAGTGGCCGAGGTGGAGAACCTCATGAAAGGTGACGGCTCAGGCCGCGTCTCCCGCTAGGCACGATGTCATTCTGAGCGCTCTGTTGTCATTCTGAGCGAAGCGAAGAATCTTGATCCTTCGGCAAGCCTCAGGATGACAGAGAAACAAAAACAAAACAACTTTATGGCAAAATACAGCAAACTTCAAGTAATACAGACAATGAAGGAGACCGGCATGGTTCCGGTCTTCTACAACGCCGATCTTGAGACTTCCAAGAATGTTCTCAAGGCCTGCTACGAGGGCGGAGTCAGGGCTTTCGAGTTCACTAACAGGGGCGATTTCGCCCAGGAAGTGTTCGGCGAGCTCGTCAAATACGCCAACAAGGAACTCCCGGGGATGATCCTCGGCATCGGCTCCGTTGTTGATCCCGGCACTGCCGCCATGTACATCCAGCTCGGAGCCAACTTTGTTGTCGGTCCGTTGTTCAATCCGGCTGTCGCCCCTGTCTGCAACCGCAGACTCATCCCCTACTGCCCCGGCTGCGCCACTCCCAGCGAGATCGGAGCCGCCCAGGAGGCCGGATGCGACATCTGCAAGGTGTTCCCGGGAGATGTGCTGGGACCGGCTTTTGTCAAAGGAATAAAAGCCCCTATGCCTTGGAGCCAGATCATGGTGACCGGCGGAGTGAAGCCTACGAGAGAGAATCTCGAGGCTTGGTTCAAGGCCGGAGTGACCTGCGTCGGCATGGGCTCCAACCTGTTCCCGAAAGATGTTATAGCCGCAGGCGAATGGGGAAAGATCTCCGAGCTTTGCGCTGGCGCTTTGGAAATAATCAAATCACTGAGATAACATGTCAACACAGAAAAAACTGATGACCGATTGGAGATGGTGGATATGCAGCCTTCTCTTTGTCGCCACGACCGTCAATTACCTTGACCGTCAGGTGCTTTCGCTCACTTACGAGGAATTCATCAAACCCGAGTTCCACTGGTCAGACGCCAACTACGGAACGATCACATCCTTCTTCTCCATCTTCTACGCCATCGCCTGCCTGTTCGCCGGCAAGTTCGTGGACTGGATGGGACCCAAGAAAGGTTACCTGATCGCGATCGGAGTGTGGTCGACCGGTGCCGTGATGCATGCCGCTTGCGGCTGGGCTTCCGCCCACATCGGCGGATTCGATTCCGTTGCCGCGATGAGGGCAGTTGAGGCGGGATCAAACGCCG